>Ga0307973_1000366_pt1 | contig 25445 bp, 22 predicted proteins | sample OrgLakmetagen782_FD_201837 | JGI IMG/M metagenome (GOLD analysis project Ga0307973, IMG submission 201837) | Saline water microbial communities from Organic Lake, Antarctica - #782 | ecosystem: Environmental > Aquatic > Non-marine Saline and Alkaline > Saline | place: Antarctica: Organic Lake...
GGTCTGTCCCCGCAGTCTCAGCTCTGGGGACTGACCTCTGGTCTGTCCCCACAGTTAAGCACCAAGATAACCTGGACCGCCTCCGGCCAGACCCGCGAAGTATCCGTACCGGTGAAGGTAACCGCCAACGGGCAGGGCAGTATTGGCCTGCGGGTCGTACTGGCAGATGGCCACGAACAAACGTACCAGTGGCCCTTATTGGCGCGCCCCGGCGGCTCTTTGATTACCCTGACCGAAACCCGGGAAGTAGCGCCTGGCGCCACAACCGAGGTACCACTGGATTTGTTGACAGTGCTGGATGACGGCCGCGCCAGCCTGTCGGTCAGCCGCTTCCCGTTGCCCGACCGCACCGCGTTGGCGGCGGGCTTGTCGCGTTACCCCTACGGTTGCCTGGAACAAACGGTGTCTCGGGCTTTTCCACTGATTGTGATGGATCAGACCTTTGCCGAGCGCGGCAATTTCACCGAAGCGCGTGAGCGCCTGGGCAAAAGCTACCGCCGCATAGCCGATCTGCAACGCTCCTCCGGCATGTTCAGTATGTGGAGTAACGGTGGCGATTCGGAAGAATGGCTCAGTTTGTACGCCTATGAATTTCTGCTGCATCCGTTGCCCGAAGGCGTATTTGAGGCCAACGACGCCCGCAATCTTGATCGCCTGCGTCAGCAAATGCTGACGGATATGGCGCCCAATTTGCCGCGGTTGATGCGCTCCAACAACTCAGAGGTAAAGATTTATGCGCTGCTGCTAGGTGCTCGGCAGGGCAACGCGGATGTGGGCGAAATGCGTTATTTGCTGAGCCAGACTGACGGGCTGACCATGACCAGTGCTTCCCAACTGGCCATGGCGTTTAGCCTGCTAGGCGACAAACCCAGGGCCGAGCAGGCTTTCGCTATCGCCGCTCGGGTGGATAGCGAAAGCTATCGTTATTCCACCTACGCCACGCCGGTTCGCCACAGAGCGGCACTGGCGCGTTACAGCGCGGAAGCTAAATCGGACAAGGCGGAAAGTGCGCTGGCCGCGATGACGATAGCTGTTAATAGTGACCCGTGGTTGAACACTCAGGAAAAAGCCTGGGCCTATCTGGCCACGGAAGCCGCCCACGCCAGTGCAACGCCAAAAGACGGCGCCTGGTTGCTGAACCGCGCAGTAAACGAAATGAATTTAGGCGAAGAGAACAAAGGCCTGGCTCTGACCAATCGCTCCAATGAAGCGCTGCATCTTACACTGGTGGCAACGGGGCATCGCGCCGACCGGGGCGCTGAGGAGAATGCCGGTGAGGGTGCCGCTAAAAACCTACCACCATCAATTGCAAAACTGTTGATGGGTGATACCGAAGGCAAACCCGCCGATGTCAGCTTGACTCAAGGTTTCGCCATTGTTGGTACTGATATGAGCGCCCGTGAGGCTAGCCTTAAAGACGGCGTTATTGAACTGCAACAGGGTGAGCTTCTGGTGAGCACCGTGGCCGGAAAAATAACCCGTGAGCGGGCGGATGGTGAATGGCTGATTGAGCAAAAAGCCGCTGGCGGGCTTGAGATCGAGAATCCGAATCTTGGCGGCATAAGCGTAGAAACCCTATTTGAACTAATGGGTTTTTCCTGGCAGCCAAAAGATAGCGCGCACTCGCTGTACCTGGACGACCGCTTCACCCAAGTGATTACGCCGCGTTATCGGTTTGGCAAAAACGACCGTTTGGAATCCGTGTCGGTGTGGCGCGCAGTCACGCCTGGAAACTATCGTATGCCGGCGACCTACATGGAAAATATGCTGAACCCATCGTTGAATGCCTCAACCGAGAGTGTTCGCATCCATGTTACGGCGAACTAGTTTTGATCCTGGTTTTAAACCGGGTTTTCACAGAAATGTAAAAAGAGACGCTGCAAAAAACCGCTGGTTAAAACTGTTCGCCGCGACATTTATTGTTGTGGGTTTGCTGGCTCAGCCGCTGGTGCATTGGGCGGCGCTGCCGATGGAACGCTTGGGTCAGCAAAGTCTGGTGTTGGCGGACAATCAAGGCGAATGGCTGCACGTGCGGCTGCTGGGCAACAGTTACCGATTGCGGCCCCAAGGGGAGGTCAGCCAGGCTTATATCAATCTACTGCTGGCCTACGAAGACCGGCGCTTTTATCAGCATCCGGGTGTAGACCCGCTGGCCATTGTGCGGGCCACCATCAACAACGTGAGCCACGGAAGAGTGGTATCGGGTGCGTCGACTATTTCGATGCAGGTTAGCCGTCTATTGCGGCCTCATCGGCGTACGCTGGCGGGCAAAGTGCGCCAGGCAATGGGTGCGTTGTGGCTGGAGGCTCATTATTCAAAGCAGGACGTTCTTGACGCTTATCTCACGTTGGCCCCGTACGGTGCAAACGTGGAGGGCATCGAAATGGCCAGCCGCTATTGGTTCGACAAATCGCCAGTGGCGCTGACCTACGCCGAAGCCGCTTTGCTGGTAGCGCTGCCCCAGCGCCCCGCGAAACATCGGCCAGATCGCTTCCCAAAAATAGCCCGTGCGGCTCGGGACCGGGTGCTGCGCAAAGGCTTTGAAAGCGGCCTGTTAACCCTTGCCGAATACACCGACGCCACATTAAGCCCGCTGCCAGGCAATTCCGTGAGTTTCGCCCAGTTAGACCACCACTTGGCAGACCGGGCCATGGCGAAGGGCTTGTCTGGCTTGAATGCCACAACCTTGAACCGCACCGCCCAGCGTAACCTGAACGCCATGAGCGCGAACTGGGCTTTGCCCCCCGGCGTCAATGTGTCAGCGCTGGTATTGGATACCAATGGCGCAATGGTTGCGCACCTGGGTTCGCAGGACTATTTCAACGCTCACGCCAGCGGCGCCGTCGACTTCAGCGTGCAAGCGCGTTCGCCAGGGTCGGCTCTGAAACCGCTGATTTACGCCTACGCCGAAACCGCCGGCGTACTGCGATTTGAAGAGGTTTACACCGACCAGCACACCGACTTTGGCGGCTACACGCCGGATAACTTTGACCATAGCGAAAAAGGCCAGCAGACCTTTGGCGATGCGCTCACCCGTTCCCATAACCGCGCAGCGGTGGAAGCCCTGCAACGTTTGTCGCCCGCGGCCTTTGAGTCTGAACTCCGCGCTCGCGGCGCCACTCTTTATGGCGATATTGGCCTGCCCATTGCGGTTGGCGGTATCGGTCTTACTTTGCAAGATCTGGCGGGTTTGTACACCGGGTTGGCCCAGGGCCAGCACAGCACAAAAGCGCATTGGCTAAAAAGCGCCGAAGCCGTAACGCGGCCAATGGACGACCGAAGTGCGGCCCGCACCACCTATCATTTGCGGCGGGTGGCGTTACCGGAAAACCGCGCACGCACGTCTACCCTGAATAATTTCGCCCTGAAAACCGGCACAGGTCCCCGCGGCAGCGATGCCCTGTCGGTGGTGTATACCCGTGATCACGTGATTGCAGTGTGGGTTGGCAGCCCTGATAACGCCGAGTTGCCCAGCCACACCGGCCTGCAAACCGCAGCGCCGATTGCGTTGGCGATACTGGATTCCCTGGGCCCTGAGCGTCCACCCTTGTCATTGGCCTCTGGCCCGGCCATAAAGCCGGATGCCTTGCGCCAGCAGAGCATGAAAGTGGTATTTCCCGGCGACGGCCTGGAGCTGGCCTTTCCGCCGGGACGAGACGCCATACGCCCGCGCCTGACCGGGGCCGAGTACCCGGTGAGTGTGGTGTTGAACGGGCAGCAACTGGTTACCCTGGAGTCGCCGCGGGATACGCTGCGCTTTCCATCCGCCGGATTCTGGACGTTGGACATTCAGGATGCCCGCTCGCAGCACGCAAGTCTTGCGTTGCGGGTGCTTGGGCAGGGTGGGAGTGGTCGCTGAACGTGGCAGCCGATTGGACTCTCGATCCGGACCAGTCTTCACTGCATTTCGTGTCGATCAAAAACGGGACCACAGCGGAAACTCATCGCTTTGCAGAGCTGGAGGGCAAGGTAGCTGATAGCGGCAAGGTGACTGTTGGCGTGCACCTGGCAAGTGTTGACACAAAGATTCCCATCCGCGACGAACGTATGCAGGAAATGCTGTTCGATACCAAAAACACGCCCATGGCCAAGATCACGGCCAGGGTAGATGTCGCCGGGTTTGAACAAATGCAGGAAGGCGCAATCGCCAACAAAGACGTCAAGCTGACGCTGTCGCTGCGTGAAATAGCGGGTCTATCCGCTATAGCCACTGCCGTGCCGGTAACGGCGAATTTGGTGTTTCGGGTTAATAAATAGCATCAATGTTCATGGATTAGCGGGCGAAAGAAAGTCAAAGGAGAGCAGCAATCGATGCTCGTCGAGATTCATAGAAGGCGAACGATGGACCATACCCGCGCCTTCGTTACCTTCCCACAGTTCGCCTTTTAATAAAGCTACGTCTCCGGGTAGCAGCGTTTTGATATGATTTTCTGAGGGGTACAGGCCGCTTTCTTCATCGCTCAGCCCGCCGTTGCCGGCGCCAAGCTTGCTGCGATTGACACTTTGATGGGGGAGCCAGTCGGTGCCTGTGCCCAGATAGGTGGTAATCAGGCGACAAGGTATTCGATCAACGTGGAACCTCGGGCACATGGCATGGGTCAGCGTCGCAATGCGAAGGCCAATCATGTTGAGTTCAAACAGGCAGCCAAACATATCAACCAAAAAGCCGATATCTTTTTGCAGGTGAGGATAGGCCGCCAGATGGGGTAGGGCCTCTTCAACATCAGGCGTGTTTGCCGCAGATATTATGGTTCGATGACTACTGATCCCTTTTTCCTGGCTAAGGGCCTGAACTTCTGAAATTAACTCGGCGCCCACGGAGCGCCGCCAAACAGCCATGTTGACATCGTCTCGATAGATTTCTGCAAGGACATCAGGCAAGCCCCCAAAAACAGCTTGGCGCGTTCGCGATAGATTTTGTGATGCCTTTGCCATCATGCCTCGGCCTCCCAGATCGGAAACGGATCGGCCAGGTGTTGCCACTGAGTCGGCCCGGCCAGCAGCTCATCGTCGTTCAGCAAGCAGTCGTTGCTCATTTCAACGAGTTTTTCCTCGCTACGGTTTAATTGCACCTCGTTTTTCACGGCACTGGCGTCAATGTTGATTTCGCTCATGTCATTGACAATCACTGCCACCCGACGGCCCTCCCGATTATTCAGCAGGTGGCTCAAAACCGTGGTTTTGCCAGCACCAAGAAAGCCCGATAGCACGGTGACGGGTAGTTTTTTGCCAGTATTTTTCATAAATTTCCGCTGCTTCTGATAAGAATTAACAATGTTATAACATATCATAAGTCAGAGGCGAGGATAGGACAACTCTTGTATTGACAATACTTTTGATGGGGCATGAGGGTTCGCCTACCGAGTCGGTAGGCGAATTCGTACGTCTACGTTCATTTATAAAAGTGCGCTATGTCGGCGTGACCTGGGTGAGGTGATTGTCCTGTACATCGCTTCATAGCAAGAATGAAAAACCGCCCGGGATCGAATGCTGTTTCAGCGTTTCTGGTAAGCAGGCGCCGTTTCAACGGCTTCGGCCAGCATCTCGGCGGTAATGGGTGACAGCGTCCAACCCAAGTGGCCATGGCCAGTATTGTAGAACACCGTTGGCAGGCGACCCGGGCCGACTCGCGGCATCATGGTGGGAAGCATGGGGCGCAGTCCCGCCCAGGGCACGACGCGCCGGGTACAGACCCCGGGGAAGCATTGCTCAACCCAACGGGTGAGAGGGCGAATGCGGTCATCCCGAATGTTGCGATTGTAGCCGTTGAATTCTGCTGTGCCCGCAATGCGGAAACGATCATCGCCCAACCGGCTGGTGACCAGCTTGGTGGCATCGTCCAGCAGGCTAACGGTCGGCGCCGCTTGCCGGGAAGCTTCGTCGTCCAGTTCAACCGTGATGGAATAGCCCTTCACCGGATAAATGTTAACGCGGTCGCCCAGTTTCGCAGCCAGCTCTCTGCTGCCAACGCCTGCACAAACCACCACGCCATCGAAGGTGTTACGAATCTGTTGCTCGCCGTCAAAAGACGTTACCCAGGCATGGGATTGATCCGCACTCAGTTCGGTAACCGTGTGGCCGTAACACGTTTTGACGCCGCGGCGCTGGGCAGCATCTGCCAGGCCGCTGGTGAACTTGTGAATATCACCGGTTGAATCGCTTTCGGTGAAAAAGCCGCCGTAGTAGTTGCCAGCCAGTGTGGGTTCAATGGCCTTCATTTCATCGGGGGTGACGGCCCGGCGCTCCAGGCCTCCTGCTGCCAGCAATTTCGAAACATTTGCCGCGTGGTCGAAGCCGGCCTTGTCGCGATAGATATGCAGTATGCCCTGTTCCTTCAGGTCGTAATCGATACCTTCTTCTTTTGCCCATGAAAACAGATGCTCACGGGCAGCGATCGCCAGGCGGGCGGTTTCGGTGGTGTTTTTTTCGTACTGGGGAATGGCCGCGATGAACTCGGCAAACCAGCTCATTTTGTGCCAGGAGGGCTTGGGATTAACCAGCAGCGGGGCATCACTGTGGAACATCCATTTCATGCCTTTGATCACGGTCTGCCAGTTGTTCCAGACTTCGGCATTGGACGCCGACAGTTGACCGCCATTCGCGAAAGACGTTTCCATAGCCGCATAACGATGCTTTTCGTAGACGGTGACGTCGAAGCCGCGCTTGGCCAGAGAGTAAGCCGTGGTGATACCGGTGATGCCACCGCCAATAACTGCAATATGCTTCATAACAATCTCCAGAGAGCGCCCAGGGTTAATTTTCTACCCAAAATGGTAGAAGCACCCCTTCCGTCTCTGGACCTGAGAGATTCACGAGCCGTTTCAGCGAAACCGGCCGCTTGCTCCTTCGGTGTGCCAAGTGACGCAGTCATTGGCAGCTCTTCGGAAAGTTATCGTGTTAGCGGTCCCTTTTGCCTGAGAGTTTCCGGGGCAGTTGCTCCTTCGGCGCCGGCCACACAGCGTGTGACACAGTCTCTCCCGCTAACACCTATAATCTGCAGTTTACGTCAGTTTGATGCGCAATAAAAAAGAAAAGGCTCGTTTTGCACATTGGTTGAAGCGAAAGATGATGTTGCTTCAGGAATTTATCTGTTACGAGCCCGATTACGTCTGACAGTCGACAAAAAACTGTACCCACGCATCCTCCGACCACGCGCACAAGGTTATACCCCTGTGCATTCGCTGGCTGACATTGGCCAACCTCCTTGTTTCATAACGCTTGCAGCATGCGCGCAGTTCGAACAGCTCCATCAACGGTCGGCGCTGGGAAATGCAGCTAAAAGGTGGTGGGCGGACGCCATATTGCCGTGGTGCGGACGGCCGGGCCGTTCTGCGGTCGAGTGTTCGGGAGTTTCTGGCGCAGGAGCACATGCACGCGCTTGGCGTGCCTAAAGATGAGGCCATCGCCTTTTATTGGATGCAGCTCGCCGCACAACAAAATTTTGCCAAGGCCCAGCGCAGTCTGGGCGAGCTTTACGAGAATGGCTCGGGTATTGCGCTGGACATTACCATAGCGTCGCATTGGTATCGTCTCGCAGCACAGCAATCTGCCTCCTATGCAGTTAGTGATGGCACTATTATCGCTGATTTTGGAGAGTTATTCAGAGGTTCCTTAGAGCATCCCTAACACAGTACTGGATTTTAAAGCCTGAACTCGATAACTTGTCAGTATCCTTCTGGTATATCCTACACGCCAATGAACTATGGCCCAGATACCTTCGAGCGTGAACTTCCAGACACCACATTCATCGGTTTTACCACCTCATGTGAGGTGACTATTTTTTCCAGCGTATCGAATAAATCAATCGCCGCGTCGTGATTGTGACCAGGCGCTCGATGCATCTCCACCTCAACAGAGCCCAGCGGCGGTAGCCCTTCATCTTCGCCTACGATGCGACAACCTTCCGGCACACTGCGCGGCGTCTTGACCGTTAGAGCGAGCCCTGCCTGCACCGGTAGGTTGTTGCCTATGGGTGACAGGCTCGAATACCGAACCTCCCACCGGCGGCGTTGCCGACCCAAGGCAGCAATTGCATGAGCGCGAAAAATGCACCCCTCTGGATTAAGCGCCAGCGGTATAATGTGCCACCATTCTGGCGATAAATGGTCGGCAATGACCCAGACTAGGGGTTCACTCCCCATCAGCACGCCCGACTGAGTGGGCTTGTGCCGAATCACCAGCACCGCGTCCAATAAACCGTTTTGGAAATCCCGCACCAGATCACTGCTGATGCCACAGACCACTTCGAGACGGACTTCTGGGAACCGACGGGAAAAATCCGGCAACAACAAGGGTAAATAGATGCTGGCTTGTTCTTCTGAGGTGCCAAAGCGAATTAAATTTCCCCCTGGGTCATCCCCCATCATCAATCGGGCCTCGTCTTCGAGCTTCAATATATTGCGCGCGTAGGGCATCAAGCGCTCCCCCGACGAGGTCAAGGTAACACTGCGACTAGTGCGTTGAAACAATGAGGTACTTAATTGATCTTCGAGCCGTTTAATCTGCAAACTAACGGCAGACTGGGTTCGATTAAGGGTTTTGCTGGCAGTGCTGAAGCCTTCACACGCCGCCACAGTGACAAACGCACGCAACAGTTCGGTGTCCATGAGCAGCTCCATTTATGATTAATTGAAATCAATACCACATTAACTATTCATTTTAATTATTGATATAGGCCGAGTAGTGTCTTTAGCCATCGCACTAAAGAAACGAGAGGCATGTAATGCGCTTGCAAAACGATCTTCACCAACCCCATTCCGCCGGTATCGATGGGCTAGTCAATTTGTCCGAGTACCCTGTGCACGATTTGGGTGGAGTACGCGGACAGGCGCTGATCCAGGCCTGCCGTGAACAGCTGGAAGAAAACGGCTGCGTCGTCCTCAAGCGCTTTGTACCTGAAGATGCACTGGACCGCCTGGAACGGGAAACTGAGCGCCTGTCTCCGGAAGCCCATTATAATCAGACTGAAACCAATCCCTACAACAGCGACGCTGACCCATCGTTGCCCGCCAATCATCCCAAAAACCGTTTTGACGATAGGACCAACGGTTTTGTCGCCGGTGATCGCATCGGCGCTGGGACCATTATTCGGCAGGTCTACGAAGATCCTTCATTTCAGCGCTTTGTGGCAGCAGTAGTAGGCATCGATGACATCTATGAATACGCAGACCCGTTGGCCGGACTGGTAGTGAACGTCTTACGGGAGGGCTGCCAACATCCATGGCACTACGACACCAACGAATTTATCGTCACCATGATGACCCGGCAGTCAGACCAGGGTGGCGAGTTTCAATACGCGCCGGGCATCCGTAGCCCCAACGGAGAAAACTTCGATGCCGTTGAAAACGTGCTGGACGGTGACCTAAGCCAAGTCAAATCACTAGCTCTGGAGCCCGGCGACTTGCAAGTCTTTTTCGGCCGTTACTCTCTGCATCGCGTTACCCCGGTGGCGGGTAACCGAGAGCGCCATACGGTGATTTTCGCCTACGCAAAAGAACCAGGATTCATTGGGCGTCCAGAGCGAGCCCTGCGCATTTTTGGCCGCATGGCTCCTATTCATGAACAACTGCTCAAGCAAGACATGAAGCGGACCGATAATTTGGCCGATTGATTTTCATACTGTATACCACACAAGCGAACCAATATGAGCATTGTAGAATTTAAAACCTTGTCCAATCAGGAGCCCGACGCCGTTCGTGTTGTGCCATCCGCCCCCATGGCCAACGGCGACAGCATTCCTACGGCATTTGATCCGATACAGTTGCGAGGTGGCCGCATGTCGCGCCTCAAAAACATGATGAAAGAAAAAGGCTACGGCGCCCTGGTCTTGTTCGACCCCAACAATCAACGCTACGCCACCGGATCACGCAACATGTTCGGGTATTTTCTGCGCAATTCCTCGCGCTATATTTTTGTGCCAGAAAAAGGCCCTGTTATTCTGTTTGAATACCCGGGCAGCGCCCATCTGTCCACATGGCTGGAAACCATCGACGAGGCCCGAACATCAAAAGTAGTATGGTCTGCAGTCAATCAGCGTGACAATTTATCCAGCGATCCTTTTGGCATCGAAATCGCCGAGCTGATGCGCACCTACTGCAGCGGCAATAAGCGAATCGGGCTGGACCGCTGTGCGCTGAATCTGGCGCGTTCACTGGAAGCCCAGGGGCTGGAAGTGCTGGACTGCATGCAAGATACCTTGCATTGCCGCCGTATCAAAACCCCCGAAGAAATAGCCTGCCTAGCGCAATCCATGGCCGGATGCGAAGCGGCCGTAGCCGAGGTAGAAGCCGCCATCAAACCAGGCATGCGCGAAACTGACCTGTTCGCGATATTGTATGGTGAAGTGATCCGCCAGGGTGGCGAGTTCATCGAAACCCGGTTGTTGAGTTCGGGCCCACGCACCAACCCATGGTTCAACGAGGCCAGCGACCGCGTTATTCGCCCGGGCGAACTGGTGGCACTGGACACTGATACCATCGGTTGTCACGGTTACTATTCTGACTTCTCACGCACCTTTCACGTCGGTTCCGGGCGGCCCACGGGCTATCAGCAGAGCTTGTATCAGATGGCATACGACCAGGTACACCACAACATGGACATTCTCAAACCGGGCATGAGCTACCTGGAAATTGCCGAACAGGCCTGGAAAATTCCCGAGCGTTTTCTGGACCGCCGTTACCCGTCCATCATCCACGGTGTGGGCATGCACGGCGAAACGCCACTGGTGGCTCATCACATGGATTTTGAGAAGTTCTCAAAGAACGGCATACTGGAGCCCGGCATGGTGGTTTCAGTAGAGAGCTACATCGGAGAAGTGGGCGCAGCAGACGGCGTCAAACTTGAAGAAGAGGTGCTTATTACTGAAACGGGCATTGAGAAAATTTCGCGCTACCCGTTCGATGAGAAACTACTTGGCACAGCCAGATAAGTTAAGCAGGCTACGGATGCCGCCCACGCGGCGGCACCCGCTTGGAGCAACACACCACCGATCAAGCGGACCCAAGTCATGTTTTCGCTTCAAGTATTTGCTGGAACAGCATGCAGATGAGCTCTGCGAGATGATCAGCGAGGATCATGGCAAAGTTCGGTAAAACGCCATGGGTGAGCTGAAGCGTGGGATCGAAAACGTCGACTACGCCTGTGGGGTACCGGAAATATTGAAGGGTGTATACTCTCACAACGCCGGACCCAACATCGACACGTGATCCAACCACATTTTTACCCGCGACGGAGAATGCCCGCCAGTTCGGCGACCGCATACAAGTGGGCATGGTGGGTATCAACGTGCCTGTGCCGGTTGCCTTTCACAGCTTTGGTGGCTGGAATGATTCGTTGTTCGGAGACTTGCATGCATACGGCCCCGATTCGGTAAGGTTTTACACCAAACGCAAGTCCATCTCGCAGCGCTGGCCCACCAGAGGGGTTGAGCGGGCAGAACTGAATTTTCCGTCGCACTGATATAAACAGACTAATAATAGTCGCTAACCCCTACTTGGAGTGGAGGTCGCCATCGAACTGATTCAGTTCACCCTAGCCAATTTCGACACATTAATGAGTCGTACCGTTGAGCATATCGCTCTTGTTAGCTTAGCGGTGGGCATCGCCACCCTCACGGGTGTTCCTATTGGCATCGCCATCACAAAAAGTAAGCGGGCAGCACAAATTGTGCTCTACGTGGCGGCCATCATCGTGACCATTCCCTCCATCGCACTTTTCGGGATCATGATGCCAATTCTATCGATCTTCGGGTATGGCATCGGCTATGTGCCAGCTGTGATCGCTGTGCTGCTGTATTCCCTATTGCCAATCATTCGCAACACTTACACCGCTATCAACAATGTCGACCCGGCTTTGCGGGAAGCCGCCCGAGGTATTGGCATGAGCCCCAATGAGCGACTGCGCTTGGTGGAAATTCCATTGGCCATTCCGGTGATCATGGCTGGGGTGCGCACCGCCGTGGTGCTAAATATTGGCGTGATGGCGATTGCTGCGTACATCGGTGCGGGCGGTCTGGGCACCTTCATCAGTCGTGGTATCTCTCAGTCTGATCCTCGGCAGCTTATTGTCGGTGCCGTTGCAGTTAGTCTGCTGGCTGTAGTGGTTGACTACGCTTTGTTGGCTTTGCAGAAACGACTAACGCCGAAAGGCATGGCTAAAATCATTCAGGCTGGCTGATATTCACCGTTAGGCACCCAATATAAGGTTGGCATCATGATTCGTCTCGACAATTTAACCAAAATATATAAAACGGCAGAAGGTCCTGTGACAGCGGCTGACCGGATATCTATGGAAGTACCAGCGGGTGAAATATGCATCTTGCTCGGACCTTCTGGCTGCGGCAAAACGACGACGCTCAAGATGATCAACCGCATTGTTCAGCCGACGTCAGGACGCGTCCTCATTGACGGAGAAGACACCGCGGAACTGGACACACAAACCCTGCGCCACAACATAGGTTATGTGATTCAACAAATTGGCCTGTTCCCGAACATGACTATCGAGGAAAACATATCCGTAGTGCCCCGTTTGATGGGCTGGGACAAGACAAAATATCGCAATCGCACTCGCGATTTGATGGACATGATCGCCATGGATCCTGACGCCTTTTTAAATTGCTTCCCACACGAACTGTCCGGTGGCCAGCAGCAGCGCATCGGCGTAGCACGTGCTTTGGCTGCGGATCCTCCGGTCATGTTGATGGACGAGCCCTTTGGTGCTATTGATCCCATTAACCGGGCTGTGATTCAGGACGAGTTTCTGAAGATGCAGAAAGAACTGAAAAAAACCATCCTGTTTGTCAGCCACGACATCGACGAAGCCATCAAGATGGGTAATCGCATCGCCATCTTTCGCGCGGGTCAATTGGTGCAATATTCTGAACCTGACGAACTACTGGCCGCCCCTAAAGATGAGTTTGTCGAGTCCTTTCTGGGCGATGACCGAGCGCTGAAGCGGCTTAATCTGGTCAAAGTGCGCGATGTCGTCAATGACACCATCGGCACCGTCAAACCTTCAGACTCTCTGGAAACTGCGCATAAACGCATTGAAGAGTACGGCTACCAAAATGCCATTATCATGGTGAATGAGCAATACCAGCCAGTAGGCATGGTGGCCGCCAGCGTGGCAAAAAATACTAAGGGCTACTGCCGTGACCACAATTCACCGATGCCCGCGCAGGTCGGTTTGGACGACGATCTGCGCAAAGTAGTTTCACTAATGTTTGGCCACGACATCACTTGGGCACCTTGCGTGGACGAAAAAGAGCGCCTCTGTGGTCAGATTACGCAGCGCGCCATAACGCACCATCTAAGCGCTCGACATGCCATGCAAACCGCAAAAAAGCCCGCTGAGGTGATCTAATATGCTTCACCCAGCAGTTCGTCGTATTGTTATAGTAATGGCGTTTATTCTGGTCTTTCTGGCCGGAGCTTGGCTGAGCGCCAGTGGATTCATCAATGAATTTCTAAGCTACCGAGAAGACATTAGCTACCTGGCTGTGCAGCACATGTACCTTACCGCCGTCTCTGGCGGGCTCGCCATCCTGTTTGCCATACCATTGGGCGTCTTGCTGTCGCGGCCCCAGATGGAAAAAGCGGCGGAATCTGCCATCCAGGTGCTGAACATCGGCACCACCATACCCACATTGGCCGTGCTGGCGCTATCCATGAGCCTGCTCGGTATCGGCACTACGCCCGCTTTGTTCGCTCTATTCGTGGCCACGCTGCTGCCGATCACGCGCAATACCTATGCGGGACTTAAAGGCATCAATCCTGCGCTGATGGAAGCCGCTGCCGGTCTCGGCATGTCGCCTACTCAACGCCTGCTGCGCATAGAACTGCCTGGCGCTATGTACGTTATTTTTGCTGGTATCCGGACCGCTTTGACAATCAATGTCGGGACGGTACCGCTGGCCTTTCTGATCGCCGCCGGGGGACTGGGTGAATTAATTTTCACCGGCATTGCTCTTTACAAACCGGTGATGATGCTCGCCGGTGCCATACCCACGGCCATTCTGGCCATTCTGGTAGACGCGTTAATTGCCATCATGGCGTTCTGGATGGTCCCGCGGGGTGTAAATCCTGCACGCCGCTGAACCCATTGCACAATCAAAAAACACAACTGGAGAGACACTATGAGAATCACACTCAAATCAAAAAACACAACTGGAGAGACACTATGAGAATCACACTCAAGCGCTGCCTTGCAGCACTGGCCATGGCCAGCCTGTTCACCACCGCCAGCGCCACTGACCTGGCGGTCGGCGGCAAGAACTTCACAGAACAACAAATACTGACCAGCATGACCAGCCAATACCTGGAGTCACTGGGTTATGACGTTGACAAACGCGCTGGTATGGGTTCCGGCGTATTACGTAAGGCGCAGGAAAATGGCCAAGTGGACCTTTACTGGGAGTACACCGGCACCTCGTTAATCGTCTACAATAAGGTGACCGAGTCCTTGAACCCTGAAGAAACCTACCAGCGCGTCAAAGCGCTTGACGCCGCCAAAGGTTTGGTCTGGCTGAAGCCTTCTGCTGCCAATAACACCTACGCTTTCGCCATGCGTGAAGACGATGCGGCGACCCGAGACATTGCCAGCATTTCCGAACTGGCCGCTGCAGTCAACGCCAGCGGCGACCTGACCCTAGCGTCCAATGCCGAGTTTTACGCGCGAGACGACGGTCTAGGCCCGCTGGAGGAGCTCTATGGTTTTAGCTTTGGTCGCGCCAACGTCAGACGCATGGACAGTGGCCTGACCTATCCTGCCTTGCGTGACGGCGAGGTGGAAGTGTCTGTGGTGTTTGCCACCGACGGGCGTATTCCGGCGTTTAACTTGCGCGTACTGGAAGATGATCTGGCTTACTTTCCATCCTACGCCCTGGCCCCTGTGGTGCGCGAAGACACATTGGAGGCATTCCCGGAGCTCGAGACCCAGATGAACGTCTTGTCTAGTCTTTTGGACGATACCATAATGGCTGGGCTAAATGCTCAGGTGGACGTTGAACGGGTGTCCATTGAACAGGTTGCAGAAAACTTTCTCGCGACCAATGGCCTAAACTAAACGCCACACCCAGCCACCCGAGGCTGCCTTAGGGTGGCCTTTTTTATAACAGCATAGAGAGACTCAACGCATGCACTTTGACGGCACCATTCGGGTCGGCGCAGCCCAGATAAACCCTACACTGGCTGATCTGAGCGGCAATATGGCCCTGCATCTGGACGCCTTGGCGGAGGGCCGGGCGCGTGGTTTGGACCTGCTGGTGTTTCCAGAACTGTCACTCACCGGCTACAACCTCCAGCACCGGGTCATGACGGTCGCCATGACCCGCCATGACCCACGGCTGCTTGAACTCGCTGCCGCCAGCGGGCCGATGCAGAGTCTGGTGGGTTTTGTTGAAGCCGCGGGTCCCGGCGAATACTACAACGCCCTGGCCACCCTGCACGAAGGCCAAGTGGCTCATGTGCACCGAAAAATCAATTTGCCTACCTACGGCGGGTTGGAAGAAGGTAAGTGGTTTACGCCCGGAGAATCAATCAGCTTAACCCCCCTCACACCCGACTGGCTCATGAGTCAATGGCTCTGCGCCGACCTATGGAACCCTGGCTTGGTACACGCGGCTATGATGCACCGGCCTACTCTGCTATGCGCCGCCATAAACTCCGCCAGCGGCATTGTCAGTGACCGGTTTTCCAACGAGCACAACTGGCATCTCAACCTGTCCTTTTACGCAATGACCTACGGCATCCCTGTCATCATGGCCAATCGGTTCGGACCCGAAGGCAGCCAACACTTCTGGGGGGGCTCTTGCATTGTGAGTCCGACAGGCAAAATGCTGGCACAGGCCGAAGCACAGTGCACTCTGATACAGGCCGAACTGCGCTTGGAAGACATTGCCCAGGCTAGATTTGACTTACCCACTCAGCGTGATGGTAATAATCGGCTGGTGCAGAGTTTATTGCCCTGATGGCCGGTAGAGGTCGCTGGCATGTGCGCTTATATCCCTCTTGAATCGGATGATTAATGCTTCGAAATTTTATCAGAAATTCTCTACTCTAACAGTGACCATATGAATCCGATCCAGCCCTTCCTTGAAAGTCTCCACTATGACGACGTACCGCAATTAGTGCGAGAGCAAGCCGTTCGCTGCCTTTACGATCTGGTCGCCACGGCGGCGGCAGGATCCCAGACCGAGCTATCCGGGATTATCCACCGCCACGCTCAGCAGCAATTCGCAGCGCCGGCTCAAGGGCCTTGCGCCTCGCCTCTTTTAGGTGGCAACCCGGTAAGTGCCGCCGGAGCTGCCTTAGCGGGGGGCATGATGATCGATGCGATCGATTCGCACGACGGCCACCGATTGACCAAAGGACATGTGGGCTGCGCTCTACTACCTGGGTTAGTCGCGCTGCTCGAGGCGACGGGCAGACAGCTATCGGGCCCCGAATTTATCACTCTGCTGGTGGCCGGCTACGAAATAGGCACTAGAGCTGGAATCGCCCTGCACGCTACCGCGCCCGATTACCACACATCCGGGGCTTGGAACGCGGTCAACTGTGCCGCCCTTGGTGCTCACCTGATGGGCGCCAGCGAGGAGCAGTTCGAACACGCAATCGGCATCGCAGAGTACCATGGCCCCCGCAGCCAGATGATGCGCGGTGTCGATCACCCGACCATGCTCAAGGACGGTTCGGGCTGGGGCGCCATGACCGGCGTTTCTGCCGCATTCCTGGCTATGGACGGTTTCACCGGCGCACCGGCGCTCACCGTAACCGATCCGAAAATGGAAGCAATCTGGGACGATTTGGGTACGAATTGGCGAATTATGGAGCAGTACTTCAAGCCGTACCCTTGCTGCCGCTGGGCTCATCCGGGGATCGATGCCACCCTGTCGGTAATTCAAGGGCGCACTATCGGTCTGGACCAGATAAAAGGGATCAAAGTGCATACTTTCCACGAGGCAACTCGTCTTAATCAGGGCATACCAGCCAATACTGAGCAAGCCCAGTATGCCATCGCTTTCCCCATTGCAGCTGCCTTGGTGCACGGCAAAGTGGAAGTGGCACAGATCGATGGTATAGGTCTGACCGATGCCGCTACCCTAGCGCTGTGCAGTCGGGTTAGCTTTGTCGAAGACGAAGCCTACAACACCGTATTTCCCGCCGAGCGATGGGCCCATGTCAGCATCGCGCTGCAAGATGGCAAGCTGCTGACCTCCGAACCCCATACTGCTGTGGGTGATCCGGACAACCCCATTACAGAGAGTCGTCTGAAAGCGAAATACGTCGCGCTGACCTACCCCGTTTGGGGGGAGGAAAAAGCACAGCGGGTGATGGACGCAACCCGATCCCTGCTTGAAAGCGACAGCACTCTAGCTCAATACCTAGACACTCTCAGACACTGATTTCGGAGCATACCAATAAACGAACAACAGATTCCCATCTGCCAGGCCCAGCCCAATCAACCCAATGGACAGGCACATATGACCCGCTCAATTCGAATCCCGAATGGTTGATCGAAAGCAGCTCGGCAAAGGGAAAGGTAAAAATGCGAGCTACTCCTGGGGCCCTGCATCTGAGTAAGCCCGAATTTGGCCAGTAGCTGCTGTCGGGCGCACCTGAAGAGTTTGAGCACGCTATAAAAAACCTACTTATTGCATTGCTTGTTGCCGCTGGAATCTACGGGTACATCCAGAACAATCCGGATTTGGTCTCTTCGTTTACTGAAGAAACTATACAAAGCGAACAGACAGTTGCGGACGCCTATAAAAACCAGTTAAGCGGTATACAGGTCAGCGGGTCAGGGGAGGTTAGCCATATTCTCAGTGATGATAATAAGGGCAGCCGTCATCAGAGGTTTATTTTACGGCTATCGTCTGGCCACACTGTATTAGTGGCTCACAACATCGATTTGGCACCAAAAATAAGAGATCTTAAAAAGGGCGACAGGGTGCAGTATTTTGGTCAGTATGAATGGAATTCGAAGGGTGGGGTTCTGCATTGGACACATCATGATCCGAATGGTCGGCACGTGGGCGGCTGGCTTAAACACAATGGGCGAACGTATGAATGACCCATTCGAAGCATCCGACAACGCAACAAGCTTCGGTCCCTGAGCACAGACACTGATAGCGCTGCACGGCGTTAACGCCCTTTGAATAGGGACCCCAGCACACCGCGCAAGACACCCCGTGTCACTTCGCGACCCATTGTACGCGCTATGCTTTTTGCCATGGTTTCAAAAACCCCCTGGCGTGAGGAACGTCGTGTTTGTGCGGTTTTTTTGCTTCTATTAGCTGGGGCTTTATAAATCCGGTTTTTATCAAGGGTTGCCTGCTCGGCTTCTTTGGCGGCCTGCTCCGCTCGCTTTTGTAGTATTTCGTAGGCAGATTCACGGTCAATAACTTCATCGTAGCGAGGGCCAAACTCACTGAGGCTGAAAATACCTTTACGTTCTTCAGCCGTAGCAGGCCCGAGACGTGAAGAGGGTGGTCGTATAAGCGTTTGATCAACAATGGATGGCGTGCCTTTGGCATCGAGGGTGGAGGCCAAGGCTTCGCCGACTCTGAGTTCCGTTATGACTTTTTCAGTATCGAGGCTGGGGTTTTGCCTGAAGGTTGAGGCGGCAGCGCGAACGGCTTTTTGATCACGCGAGGTAAACGCTCTTAGAGCGTGCTGCACCCGGTTGCCGAGCTGGCCGAGTATTTTGTCGGGGATATCGGTGGGGTTTTGTGAAACAAAATAGACGCCTACGCCTTTGGAACGAATTAATCGCACCACCTGTTCGATTTTTTGTAGCAGGGCTTTCGGAGCATCCTCAAATAGCAGGTGAGCTTCATCGAAAAAGAACACGAGCTTAGGTTTTTTGGGATCGCCGACTTCGGGTAATTCTTCAAACAACTCGGCTAATAGCCAGAGCAGAATGGTGGCATATAGCTGTGGCCGTTCGATTAGCTGATCTGCCGCTAGCGTCCCGTTTGGTTAATTCACTAGCCTGATTCTGTTATAATTCCATAATACTCACGAATTATGGGGATGTTATTTTGGCTCGGCAACCTGCACCTTTTAATCTTACGGTTAACGATCAACTGGAACTGGAAAGCTGGCTGCGAATGGGCACGCTGAGCCAAAATCTGGTGCAGCGAGCTCGAATTTTATTGCTATTGAACGCCGGGCAATCTCCGAAAGAGGTCATGGAGTCACTCGATGTCAGCAGCCCCACCGTGTTCAAGTGGCGCAACCGATATACGGAGCAAGAGCTGACAGGGTTGCGCGATGCCCCACCGCCTGAAAACGTTCAAGATCAGCAACGATCCAGACTTTGCTGAGAAGGTTTTTGATGTTGTCGGTTTGTACTTGAACCCGCCCGATAACGCTCTGGTGCTGTCTGTTGACGAGAAGACGCAGATCCAGGCTCTGGATCGCACCCAGCCCAAACTGCAATTGAGGCCGGGTCAAATCGAGCGCCACACTCACGATTACAAACGGCATGGCACAACGAGCCTGTATGCGGCCTTCAACATCTTGAACGGTGAGGTAATCGGGCGGATCACCCAGCGCCATCGCGCCAAGGAATTTCTCGACTTTCTACGACAAATCGACCGTGAAACTCTGAAGGAGCAAGATCTCCACCTGATTCTGGACAACAGTTCGACCCATAAAACACCCAAAGTAAAAGCCTGGCTGGAGAAGCATCCTCGTTTTAAGCTTCACTTCACCCCGACCAGTGCCTCGTGGCTGAATGCAGTAGAAGGCTGGTTTGGCCAACTGGAACGACGAGCGTTATACCGGGGTATTTTTACCAGCGTTGACGATCTCAAAACGGCCATTCGCCGATACATCAAAGTTCATAACGAAAAACTGGCAAAGCCATTTCGATGGCATAAAAGTGCGGAATCCATTATGACATCGGTGACGCGGGCAAAACTCAGTGCTATTGATAATAAATAAGCCAATTAACCAAACGGGACACTAGCGCGGCGACTGAGAGCCTGGGCAAAACACAACGAGCAAGATATGCCGAAGCTTCTGTTCGTATCGGAGGCGCCCGCAGAGCTTTCCAGTAGCATTAGTGCGGCAAATGTAGCCGCAGCGGTTCAACAACTAGCAGACGCTTCTGAAGAACCCCCGGCACTTATTGTTATCGACACCCTTGCTCGCAACTTTGGCGGCGATGAAAACAGCGCTACAGACATGGGGCATTTTGTTCGTAATGCCGACGCACTGCGACGCCGCTGGAAAGCAACTGTGCTGATTGTTCACCATAGCGGGAAGGACGGAGACAGGGGCGCACGCGGGTCGTCTGCACTGAAGGGCGCGGCGGATGCTGAATATGAAGTTAGCCGCAGTACGGAAGATAAACTGGTTCGCCTCATCCCGAGAAAAATGAAGGATGCGGAAGAGCCGAAGCCGCTTGCCTTCGAACTTGTGACGGTGCCGATACACGACGACACCGGGGAGCAGATCGAAGGTGCTGCACTGACAGTGGCTGATTACAACGCCCCGGTGCCCGTAGCAGCAAAGTTAGGGAATCGACAAAAAGCAGCGCTTGACGTGCTTGAACAGCTCCATGATGAAATTGCTACTGAACTTAGCAGGCAAGGCCGGGCTGAACACCCTGTATACGTTACGACCGACTCATGGCGGTGTGGTTGCGATAGCGCTGGTATTCCCCGCCAGCGCTTCCACGATGTGAAAAACACCTTGGTTGAGCGCGAGCAAATTCGAATCGAGGGGCCTCATGCGTTTCTTGTCCGTCCGATCCGGAAGCCCTTAGAGGAACCGGAACGGACGGACGGGTCAAACAGGGCCAACACCGGACGATGCGGACAGGAACCGGACAATAACCGGTTGTTGAACGGACAAAAAGCCGATTCAGCTCATTACGAGGGCGCGCGACCATGACCAAACTGGAAACAAAAAAGCTGGCTGGTGAGCGACAGCAAAATATCAGCACTGGCCAGGCCTTGGCGCCCGTGGGAAAAAAGTACGGGGCCGGAAAGTGATGAAGGTAAAAACAGATCATCACGCAACGCTTGGAAGGGTGGTCGGCGACCACAACTGAGAGAGCTTGCGGTCTTGCTCAGAGAGCAGGATCAATGGCGCCGGGATCTACTGTAGATGAGTTTGTAACTTCCAAAGTCCGGTCAATCTCAGCCGTACTGTTGATACATATAGGCGGAGATCCGTTCGTTGCTCCAGTCGTTCGCTTCGCCCAGAAGCTCACCCATCAAGTAGGACGCAACGTCCGATTCAGACACTGGGTAGCTGTCGCGCTCCTCGCCCAGCTCGCAGTCCCAGTCGCTACCTTCAGGCGTCAATAGCCACAAAGTGTCTAGCTCATAGGGCTGTAACTGGCTTACCCGGTGTTCAATAATCGTATCCATTGTTGCTTCGTAAGCGCGCCAAGAAAACGAGTGTTCCATTTGTTGCTGGACACATATTTCGTCCCAGGTATTGCGAAGGCCTGAGTCATCGCCTGATAGCAAATCTTGCATGCGCTGGAGCTCGCGGATAAAGCCGCGTACCAGCCGCCTGCGGAGCGTTTCGCCAAGGTCGGCAGTTATCCAGTATTCGGAAAGCTTCCTTGCCATGCTTTTTTCCTCTTGAAAATTGACCAAATAACCAGTAGTGGCAATGTGTTAACGATTTTCTGGGTTTCCAGGCTGACGGCTGTCACTTAATTGTTTCGATAAATGCCCCAAAAATATCCCCAAGTTTTCTGGATCTACCTGGAACTTATAGGAACCCAAGGCCGCTTTTGAGGCTTCGGTTTTATCCATTTCTGAATGCTTCAGCAGATTCTTTGGGCAACCATTCTATGGAAATTGTGTTACCTGCCACATTCACCACGCCTTGGCTGGCATTGGGCTGATTATGTTGACCTCGGTATTCAAGCAACGTGTTCAGGAGTTCCATCAGGTGAAATTTGAAGCCAGAATTTTTGATGGTTTCGTAGTCGTCATCGTCGAACTGCAAGGTAACGGAGTCTAGCTGGCCGACTTCTGATTCACTGAAGAAGAGCACCCGACCAGTGATGTTGCTATCGTTTAGGTATTGGCCAGCGAGTTGATCTAGCCGAACCTGGTCAAATGAACGGTCGTAGTCCATGAATGGCCCTCAGTAGAGTATTACTTAAATTAGCAGCGATGGCACGGTTGAAAGTCCTAGCCGATTCAGTGTGGAGGGCGACAATTTATGTGCCTGTTCGACAATCCATTCCGCAAAACTCTCGCCATCCATAACGCCTATACCCTGACTTTCGGCCTCTTCCTGCATTTCAGAAGATATATTTGCCGTCGTAATGAGAAAGAGCTCAGTATCATCATCGCTATCCAGTTTTTGAAGCTGGCGGAGAGCATGAAACCCTGTCGTTCCACTATGATGCTTAACCTGTATCAGTAATTTACTTGAGGTAAACCGGTCTGTGCGGATGGCCTCGACATCGGCATCAGCCATTCCTTCGTGATCACGTGTGCCGAAGATTTTGGTGGTGTATCCCTCGATGGAGAAAAGTTCTGCTACGAGCTTCTCGAGGCCTTTGCCGCCGCTTTCGAGGTTTGTGTTGCCGGCACGAATGTTTGCTAGTAGTTTCCCCCGGAGGTTGGTCAGAGATTCTGCTTCAAGTGCCTGAACATGAGATTCGACACTTGAAACACCATTGGTTTGTATTTGATCGATGATACGGAGTATGTCGTCTTTAAATTCGTTTAGGGAGACTACCGCCATGCGTATTCGAAGCCGGGTAGACAGTGCCTCCCGAAGCGCAGCCCGTGGCGTGCGTACAACCGAGTCGTCCTCGTGACGTAGATACTTAACGCCAATACGGTTTTCCCCAAAACTAACGCCTTTGGCATAAGACCGGGTACCGGTGGCGAAACCGAAAACTACTGCGCCATGGAGCGGAACGACCACGATGTCTCCCTTGGAAATCGAGAAGAACCTCTTTATCTGTTTGCGCCTTCGGCCCGGGTTGATACCTTTATCAGAAAACAGTCCCAGAAGTTCTTCAACGCTTGAAGCCTCAGAAAAGTTGATCTGTGACCAGCCATAGCCGGCCTGATTTTCACTAATCAGATTGGCCGGACTGCGAACCAGATAGATCTTTGGATTTTCCATGTTTTGTATCCTTCTGTGGTAGTTATTGTGGCCAAGTTAACGGTGCGTCCAGTGATTAGACAGCGCTTCCGCTTGTTCCATAATCAATGCAATCGCTGCTGGCGCTTTGTCGGGCGGATATTTGTAACGCTGCAATGTCCTGCGCACCAGAATACGCAGCTTGGCCCGCACGCTTTCCCGTACCTGCCAGTCCACGGTGGTAGATTTCCGCAGCTTGTCGGTGATCTCTACGGCAATTTTCTTCAGGATCTCATCACCCAGCTCCCGCACGGCGCTTTCGTTGCTGGCCAGGGCGTCGTAGAAGGCCACTTCATCCGGGTTCAAGCCGAGGACGGCATCACGCTCCATTTCGGCCTGGAACTGTTTGGCCATGGTGATCAGTTCTTCGATGACCTGAGCGGTTTCAATGCCCCGGTTGTTGTATTTGCGCAGCGTCTCTTGCAGGCGGTCGGCGTATTTTTTCTCCTGCACTAAGTTGTTGCGGGTCCTGGCTTTGATGTCGTCCTTCAGCAGCTTCTCCAGCAACTCGACGGCGAAGTTCTTGTAGGGCATCTGCCTAACGTCTTCCAGAAACTCTTCAGAGAGCAGGCCGATATTGGGCTTGTCCAGGCCGCATAGGGCGAACACGTCGGTTACGCCACCGCCTATCAGCGCGTTATCCAGGATCTGTTTTAGAACAGATTTTTTGTCTTCCTCGGTTAGCTTCTTGTCTACGCTGGTGAACTTGGTGATCGCCGTTTTCACCTGGGACAGAAAGGCCACTTCTTTTTGCAGCGCTTGGGCTTCATCCAGCGTGGCGCACAGCGAGAACGCCTTATTCATGGCCAGCACGGTATCCAGAAAGCGTTTCTTACCGTCGTCGAGGCCTAGAATATAGTTGGCGGTAGGCACAAGCAATTTGTGGGGCTCTGTTTCAAAGCCCTGACCTTCAAAACAGCAGTAGTCGAACCCTTTGCCTTTGGGGCCGGGTGCGAACATGCCGTGGATGATGTCTAGCTTCTCCAGCAGTATGGCGAAAGCCTCTTCTGCGCTATGGGTGGGCGAGCCTTTGCCTTTGGCGTCGGTGTAGGTTTTCAGGGCCTGCTTGAGTTCGTTGGCAATGCCGATGTAGTCCACCACCAGGCCGCCGGGCTTGTCTTTGAATACGCGGTTTACCCGAGCAATGGCCTGCATCAGGTTGTGGCCCTTCATGGGCTTGTCCACATACATGGTGTGGCAACAGGGCGCGTCGAAACCGGTCAGCCACATATCCCGCACGATCACCAGCTTGAGCGGGTCGTTTACATCTTTGAAACGCTTTTCCAGCCGTTTCTTGGTTTTCTTGTTGTGGATGTGCGGCTGCAGCAAGGCTCGGTCGGCAGCGGAACCGGTCATCACCACCTTAATGGCGCCTTTCTCCGGGTCGGCTGGTTCGTTTAATGGAGCGCCGTGCCACTCCGGGCGCAGAGCCACGAGCTCGTTATACAGATGGGCTGCAATCTCGCGGCTCATGGCGACAATCATGGCCTTGCCTTCGATGGTGCTGTTGCGAGTCTCGAAGTGCTTCACCAAATCTTCGGCTACCTGCGTCAGGCGGGGGCCGGCGCCTACCAGTTTTTCTAGCCGGCTCCATTCGCCCTTGGTTTTCTCCCGGCTGCCAAGGTCTTCGTCGTCTTCAACAACTTCTTCTACCTGGTCAGACAGCGCCTCGATGGCGTCGTGGTTAATGTCCAGTTTGGCCAGGCGGGATTCGTAGTAGATAGGCACGGTTGCGCCATCGTCCACGGCATCCTGAATATCGTAGATAGACACGTAATCGCCGAACACGGCGCGGGTGTCTTTGTCTTCGTTTTCGATGGGGGTGCCGGTAAAGCCGATGAATGACGCATTGGGCAAGGCGTCGCGCATGTGGCGGGCGTAGCCGAACTTGTAGGTGCCGTCTTTCTTCAGAGTGGCTTTCAGGCCGTACTGACTGCGGTGGGCCTCGTCGGAGATCACCACGATGTTGTGCCGATCATTCAGAATCGGGTGGCCGCTCTCGTCATTCAACAAAGTAAATTTCTGTACCGTGGTGAAGATGATTCCGCCGGATTCTCGTTCCGCCAGCAGTTGGCGTAATGTGTCACGGTCGTCTGCCTGCACCGGTTCCTGTTTAAGCAGTTCTTTGGCGGCGCTGAAGGTGGCAAAAAGCTGGCCGTCAAGGTCGTTGCGGTCAGTGACCACAACCAAGGTGGGATTGTTCATTTCTGGCTGTTGCAGCAGCTTGCCGGCGTAACAGCACATAGAAATGCTTTTGCCAGAACCCTGGGTATGCCATACCACGCCGGCTTTTTTGCTGCCGGGCACTACTTCGTC
>Ga0307973_1000400_pt1 | contig 24327 bp, 20 predicted proteins | sample OrgLakmetagen782_FD_201837 | JGI IMG/M metagenome (GOLD analysis project Ga0307973, IMG submission 201837) | Saline water microbial communities from Organic Lake, Antarctica - #782 | ecosystem: Environmental > Aquatic > Non-marine Saline and Alkaline > Saline | place: Antarctica: Organic Lake...
GCATCTGACCCACTTCCAGATGCCGGCCAATCAGGTAAATCACTTCCGCGCTGGCGCTGTGGGTGGCGGCGGAGAACAGGTTGAAGCCCTGCTTGCGCAATCGTTCCAGCAGCGATGGCATCTGGCTGATGTCCACGCTGGCCAGCTCGTCTAGCACCATGGGGAACGACAGCTGCACACCGGGGTACAACACCCGTTTCAGCAACCGATACACCAGTTCCAGATTGATCAGCGCCGTGGTGGAGGTGGACTGGCCTTTCTTGTCCAGGTTCGCGGCGTTTTCCTTGCGAGTGCGGTAGGAAATGCCGGTGATTACCCTGTCCATGGTCAATCGCTTGCTGCCGCCCTGCTCCCCGAAAAAGTCCGCCACAAACACTCGTAAACGGTCATAGAACGCGTCCGATTGCAGCTGGTTGCCATAAGGGTCGATGTTGTTGGCTTCTTCCACCAGATTGCGGAATTTGGGATCGGTGTGGATATCCACGCGGATTTCCACCAGATCGTTGATGCGCACGCCGTCCAGTTCGCGATTAAGCTGGGCTTCAAAACGGGCAATGTGCTCGTGATTGGATTTCAAAGCCTGCCGGTAGCTCGCCACGGTTTCGTTGTGGATCCCAACTTGCTGCTCTAGTACATTCCAACGCTCCGCCATGCCGGCAAACAGATCCGACAGGCCTTTGAACGTCTCGCGGATGACCGATGACGCGGGGCTGTCTTTCTGCAACTCGCCTTCAACGTCTTCGTGGATGCCCAGATAGACGAACTGCCGCAAGTGATCGAGGATGCTGCGACGGCGCTCTTCCAGATCGTCCAGCTGGGTTTGCAGGTCGTCGAACGCGGCGACAGACACCTGCTCAATACTCAGTGGCTGCTCGGCTTCCACGGTTTTCAGATGCGGGAATCGGTGCTCCACGGTTCCCACGCTGCGGCTGAGGCCCGCCAGCTCCCGCTCCCGCTCTTCGATCCGCTCTTTGTCGGCTCTGGCCTTAGCGGCCTTCTGCTGCACGGCATCCTGCTTTTCCTGCTCCAGCCGTGCCTGTTCTTCCAGTTTGGCCAGTTGTTCCTCAGCCGCCTGCTTTTCTTCGGTGGCGTCCCGCAGGGTGGTCGCGGCCGCCGGGTAACGGCTCAGGGTATCCAGGTCTTTCTCGATGGCGCGGATTTCTTTCTCCGTGCGCTCGATCAGCCGGGGCCGGTCATGTTCCTGGTTGGCGGTGTCCGCCAGCTCGGAACGTTCCTTTTCCAGACCATTGAGCTCGCCTTCCATATGCCGGCGCTGCTCGGCGAAGTTGGTCTGCCGGGCCGGCTGGGCCTGGTATTCGGCGTCGAACCAGTCAAAGCCTTTATCATTGGGCACAAACAGCCGGGCAAAGGCTTCGATGGTGGCCTTGCTGTCGGCATCCAGATCCTGGCCCGGACTGGCCATGACCAAACGGGGGTCCACAGCCCGCAGCGGCGCTGCGGCGGCCTCACTCAGCTGGTTCTGCAGCTGCCATTGTTGCTTGCTCTCCCGATCCTTCAGGGTGTCGAGTTTGCGTTCCAGATCCTGCTTGTTGCGCTGGATCTGCTCCAGCCGGATTTCTGCCTGGGCGGCGCTCTTCAATGCGGCCAGATGCGCTTTCTTGCCATCGAGTTCCTCTTTCTGGATGTCCTCGATTTCCTGAAGGGTATTGTCACCGTACTGGGAAAGCAGTAGTTCACCATCTTTCTGGTTCTGCTCAGCCTGCTTGATACGACGGTCGGCGGAACGGATCTCGCCCTTCAGTCCGCTCGCCTCCTGCTCCAGCTTTTTCAGGGCCTGCAGCACATGGCGCAGGGTGTCGTTCTTTTCATTGAACGCCTCCACTGCGGCTTTGCGCCTGGCACCAATGTCCTGCAAGGCATTGGTCACGCCATCCCGAAATGCGGCAAAGTCGTGCTGGCTGCGAAGCAGGGTCTGGTAGGCCTGGTAATCCCGGTAGAGCTTTTCAAATCGGGGGCGCTCTTTTTCAATTCGGGTGAGCTGGGTTTGCTGCTGCTTTAATTGTTCATGCCGGTTGAGGAAATCGTCAATGTTGAAATCGAAGGCATCGTCGGCAAACTTCTTGTCCGCCTCGATGATACTGGCCACCGCATTGGCCATAGCCTGATCGTCCGCCTTCATTTCAAACAACAGCAGGATCAGCGTGCGCAGCGACTGCACCCGGCGCTCGTCGGACTCACCCAGGGGCAGCACGGAATAACGCACCGCATCCGCGTTCATCAACTCGCTGCTGTACAGCATCTGTTTGAGCTTGGCCGGGTCACTCACCAGCCGGGTTTCTTTGGAGAGCTTTTTCAGAGTTTCTGACAAGCGGCTGAACGACAGCTCCGGCACCGCCTGCCCGATACCGTCCTCATCATCACCGTTCCAGAACAGGGGCCGCAGCTGGTCATAACCCACCGGCACAAAAGCGCGACCATAACTGAGCTGGCTAGCGCTGTCCCGGTAAAGAATCTGGCAATGTACTCCGGCCGGGTTCTCGGCTTCCATGATCAGGAAACTGAACTGGCTGGGAAAGTAATGCTGGTAGCTTTCCTCGTTGGTGTAAAAGCTGCCGGCGCTGGCGTTGCGGAAGGCGAACTTCTTGCGGCTGTTCTTAAAGTTGTTCTCCGGCAGCAGGAACAGACGCAGCGAATTCAAAAGGCTGGACTTGCCCAGGTTCCCGGGGCCCAGAATCAGGCCGTGGTTATCCACCGGAATTTCCACGTAACAGAAGCCGGCGGAATCCACCAATACAAGACGGCGAATGCCAAAGGTGAAATTGCCTGGGCTCTCCTGGGAGTCACTCATCCAGAATCATCTCCTGTTCCATGAATTTGCCGGTCGATCGAAACGCCTCTGCAAGGGCCACGAAGCCAAGCCCTTCCGCCAACGATACAGCTCTTGTAAACCGCTCGGTGCTGTCCGGTACCTTGCAGAACCCGGCCAGCCACGGTTGCCAGTCGCGCGGCTGCACGAAGGTGGCTTTGTCACCGAGCGAGGCTGCTATCGTCGAGAACATTTGCAAACCACCGGCATCATAATCGAATGCGCAGAATACGTCTTCGTAGCCCTTCAACCACTCGAGAATCGCGCCCCGGGTAATCCGGTTGCCACCACCCAACACCACGTCACATTCCACCAACGCCAAACGCTTGCCAAGTGCGTCACTGGCAAAGTTCAGCATCTGTGGATGCTGATAGAAATTACGCTCGTTCTCCACCACCAACACGGACCGGGCCCGATGAAAACCCATATCGACGGAATCGTTCCCGATAACGGCCACATCCGGCCGGCTGGACGCCAACTCCTGATGGTAAACGAGAAGAAAACTGACCTCGGTGCCATGGCGGTGGGAGTTTCCTTTCTTCGCGGCGTCGACCCGGTTTACCGGAGCCTCCGCTACGTTCTGCAGCTCCGCAAAAGCGGTTCTATCCAGGACCGTGACCACCCAACGGTTGGTTTGCACCTTTTCCGTCGCAAATAATTCCCTATGGCGGCGGCGAAACGGTTCCGGGAGCTTTTTCAAAAAGGCCTCGTAGTTAACGGGCTGGCCAAGGAGTATTTTCTGGAGGTAGTCGTTCAAGGGCGCACCACAATCACTCTGAATATTGTTTTGTTAACGTATAGTTGACGATTAGTGTAACGCTATCAGGCGCCTACTGTATCGGGGTCTTGCAATTCAGAATGGCAGGCCCAGTCTTTGTGGAACTAATGAGGATAAACCAATGAAAAGGGCCAATACGCCCACTCACTGCAAACCGAGCCCGACACTGGTCACTTTCGATGGTCAGGGCGCCGGGTTAACGTGGGCCCCCCTGGGTGACAAAGTGATGGGCGGGCAATCTGATGGCAGAGTTGTCTGCTCTGAGGAAGGCGTCGGCCAGTTCCATGGCACGGTTCGACTGGATAACGGCGGCGGCTTTGCCTCTGTCAAAGCCGACTTGCCGGAACCTTTCGATGCATCTGGCTGGATCGGTATCGAACTACTCGCCCGGGGCGACGGCAAAACCTACAAGATCGGCCTTCGCAACAGCACCGACAGGCGGAGTATTGTGTATCAGCATGCCTTCACACCGGATACCCAAGACTGGAGCCGTGTACAGCTTCCGTTCAGCGACTTCATCGCCACCTGGCGGGGCAAAACATTGACCGATGTGGAACCACTGGATGTTGAGCACCTGGCTTCCGTGAGCCTTTTCGTATCCGGGCGGCAGGTTGGTGAATTTCGTCTGATGATGCAGGATTGGGTTCTGTTTTGATGGAGCACCACCAGGCATGACGACCAACACCTTTTCCCTAGATCTGCAGCAGCCGTTCAATCTCCGCATGACCGTGGAGAGCCACGGTTGGTGCCAGCTTGCGCCGTGGTACTGGGATGGCAAGCACCTCGAACGGAAGGTGAGAGTTGGTTGCAACGGGGAATGGGTACGAGTCCAACAGCCATCTCAAGATGACCTTCTTATCGAAACATCCTCATCAAATACCACCAGTGTGACGGAGCGAGTCTCTCGCTGGCTGCAGCTGGACTGGGATCCCTCAGAGTTTCTCGCGCTTTGCGACAGGAACGATCCTGACATTGCCCACTTCATACGGTCTGGTGGCGGGCGCTTCCTGCGCGGCGACACGTTCTTCGAGGATCTCATTAAAACGGTTTGCACAATCAATACAACCTGGAAGCAAACGAAATCCATGGTCGCCTCATTGGTTGCTCTGGGCGACGGCCTATTCCCTGAGCCCAGGGAACTCCAGACTATTGGTCCCAAGCGATTGGCAGAAGAGTGCAAGCTCGGTTTCAGAGCCAGGACAGTCGACACGGTAACGGCTCAATTGCTGGACGATAACGCCATCAACCATGACGGTTCCGCTCGTGAAGGCATCGTTGACTACGAGTATTTAACGTCGCTGAAGGGCATCGGGCCCTATGCCGCAGCACACACCATGATGCTACTGAGAGATTTTCAGACGCTTCCGGTCGACTCGGAAGTGAGCGCGTACCTGCGGGAAAGAAGTCTCGACCCCAACGATGCTCAAAATGCCTTTCAACACTGGGGCCAGTATCGGTTTCTAGGGTATAAACTGAAACGAATCGTCGACCAGGAAAACTGGATTGGAGAATAGAGAAGCCAATTGAATAGGTGAGATCCTGATACGGATGGGCGGCGTCGGCGAAACGGCTCAGAGAGCTTTTTAAGAAAGGTCTCATAATTTATCGGCTGGCCTTGCCCACCAACACTCACTCTGCGTACACTTATTGCGTACACTTAAAGGGTCAAATGATGCAAACGATCAATGTTCGGGAAACCCGGGAAAGGCTCTCAAATATTCTGGACGCTGTGGCTGCCGGCGAAGAGATTGTTATTCTTCGCCACGGTAAGCCTGCTGCGCGCCTGACTGCCGCTTTGCCAGAAAAAATCCAGTTTCCGGACCGTTCAGGACTCAGGGCCTCACTGCCAACCTCCCGGGAAAGCTCTGCTCAAGCGGTGCGGGAACTCAGGGATGAGGAGCGCTATTGATGCTGTATTTCGATACAAGCGCCCTTCTCCCCTACTACCGTCAAGAGCATGCCAGCGATAGAGTCCAGGCTTTGCTTGAGTCACAAACCAGGCCTGTTCTTATCAGTCACCTGACTGAAGTTGAAGTAGCAAGCGCATTGGCGCGCTGGGTTCGTATGGGAGAACTCAGTGATCCCCAGGCGAACCGAATCGAAAGTGCCTTCCATGATGATGTCAGTCATGGCCGCTTCAGCCTCTGCCCCATAGAAGCAGCCTACTATCAAAGAGCCAGCCACTGGATTGGAACACGAAAGACAAGCCTGAGGACGCTGGATGCGCTTCACCTGGCATGCGCAGAAAATCACCAGGCTCATTTGATCAGTGAGGATGAAGCACTGGTGAACTCCGCTATTTTCTTTGGCATTGACGCCAGCTTTGCCCCTGAAAAAATTTAGCAGCTCTGGTCTCAAACCAAAGGACATCAACTATGACCAAACTAGCCCTGGTAACCGGTGCCAGCGCCGGAATTGGCCGTGAGGCCTGCGCCCTCTTTGCCCAGAAAGGCTATAGGGTTATCGCCCTGTCCCGACAGCCGAGTGGCGTTGACTCCGCAGCTCTGGAGATGGCGCTGGATCTTGAGTCCTTTGAGCAGATTGAAGGCCTTGCGGGCGCGCTGGAAACTGAAATCGCGGGCGCCGAGCGGGTTGTCCTGGTTAACAACTCCGGCTACGGGCAGTTTGGGGCGCTTCGCGATCTGTCCGAATCCATGTGGCTCAAGCAATTCAGCACCCACGTATTCGGCCCGATCAAGTTAGCAGCTGTCTGTCTGAAGCTCTGCGAACAACACGGGATACCGTTACGGGTGATCGCCGTAAGTTCTGTTTTATCCATTACACCCCAGCAACTGAAAGGCGCCTACTGTGCCGCGAAGTCCGCGATGAACACGGCTCATGACAGCTTCTGGTTTGATGAACAGGGCAGCAAAAGCCTGGAAAGTGTCTCGCTTGTGCTTCCGGGCCCCGTGGCGACCCGGTTCAGAGAACATGCCCTGGCCGCTTTACAGCCCGTGATTAGCCGGGCGAGCACGGCGCACCAGGAAAAGTACGAAGCAATGGAATCAGCACTCGCGCCAGGCGCCAGAATGAAGCCCTTTACAGCCAGTGCGTCGGACGTCGCCAAAAAGATTTACAGGGCTGCAGAAGCGGCGCGTCCCAAGCCACGATATCTGGTCACACCACATACCTACATTGCCGCATTTATCACCCGATTTATGCCCCACTCTATCCAGCGGCGAATATTGAGGTAGTTTAACCCTCGCACGCCACCACGGGGATCTTGCTGGTCGCCCGCATACCTCCGAGTCAGGTGACAATGCATGTGCAGAACCGTCTGCCCTGCCGCTGTTCTATAGTTCATGCCGATATTGTAGCCATCTGGCTGATAACGCTCTTCGAGCCACTGCTTGCCTTGCTCGACCAGCTCCATGATCGCTTCTTGTTCAGCCGCGGTAAGGTCAAACCAGTCGGAGGCATGGCAATTGGGGACGATCAACAAATGGCCTCGAGAAACCGGAAAGCCATCCAGGCGGATATGAGCCAACGCATTGGACCATGTTCTGATACGTCATTGACGGCGCAAAATGGGCATTTCAGGTTCCTGAGAAACCTGGGAATTTTCGCGTCATTCTAGACTGCCCGCCAGCGACAGCACCATCGGTCCCCCTACCAACGGCCCCATCTGACGGGTTTGCACCCCTGTTAACGATTGAATATCTGAATGATAGCAGCAGGAGAAACTGGGCTGCCTCACTCTGCGTAAGCGTGCTCCGGACCTTAAGGTGCAAGGAGAGGATTCGTTGATTACATAAAAAAACCCTGATCTGACAATCTTTTACAGTGTATTCGGGGAGCCTTATCTAGACTCTCATTCCAAGGGCGGCTTCTGTAGTAGAAATAGGCAGAAGCCCCAGGTGGATCTCAAGGATCCTGAGAGTTTTCAAACATCATGAATATCCCGGTCAGGGAAGATCCGACGGGAAAACGTTAACAAGGACGTCATAGTGACTGACCTTCATAAATCCCCAGAGAATGCCCTGTTGCTGCGCGAAAGCAGCATTGTAGATGCCATTACCATTTCTTCGCCAAGTTCCACCAAGAACGAAAACGGCCTGCCCGGCCATCTGCCGGCTTCGGGCCAGAGCGCATCATTTGCACTTGATTGGTCTTTTTCGACCTAACAAGCCCTTGGACTAAAAGTGGGGCGTTAATGAAACCCTTCTTAAGAAAATCTGTGAGCAGTCCATATCCTCACTTCCGCAGATCTAACTTAACGGATTGATAAACCTTAAGTAATGTAAACCAGGAGATAAAACTTGAAAGGCATCAAAAAAATAACACTAGCAATTACTGTGTCCGCGTTCTTTTCTGGATGCTCATCTTTTCAGCAAAGAAACCAGATGGCAGATTTTAATTCTGCATATTCAACCGGCGACTACCAAAGCGCGCTCGCTGTTGTGGATGTCGAAACGACTGAAGGCGAGTCGATCGATTCCGAAAAATACCTTCTAGAACTTCTTCACCAAGGTGAGATGTATCGTTTGAGCGGTCAGAATGAAAAAGCCGCTGAAACTTTTGATCTGGCTGAAGAGGGAATGAAGTACCTCGATACGGAAAGTATTGCTGAGGAAGCAGGCGAAGGGTTTATGGCTGTCATGGTCAATGACTCCGAAAGAGATTATGAAGCGCTCATGTCTGAAGCAGTGCTCGTTAATACCTACAAAGGGTTGAGCTTTCTGGCCGCGGGGAATAACGACTACGCAAGGGTCGAATTTAACCGGGCAGATGATCGGACTCGTCGCGCCGTTGAATTCTTTCAGAAGCAGATTTCTGAACAGAAAGATGCGCTGTCCGAAGAAGCCCAGGAGGACGGCAGCAATGCGTCAATTGTCAGCAATAACCTCCAAAGCGACGGCGTAACCTCTGCAATTGCTGAAAACTACGGCGCGCCATCCAGCTGGTCGGTTTATCCGAACTTTATTGTTCCAGCCAGCACCTACCTTCACGGCGTGTATTTCCTTGCCAACGCAAAAACCAGCTCAGATTTCGACAAAGCAGCCACGTCGCTAAAGCGTGTTGCAGAAATGAATCCGGATAGCAATATTCTCCAGAAAGATGCTGATCTCGCTTCAGGCCTGGCAGACGGCAGCATACCTGCATCCGAATTACCCCCTCAGGTCTGGGTCGTGTATGAAAACGGATTGGGACCAGTCCTGGAAGAAACCCGTTTCGACATTCCACTGATTCTGTTCCACGGCAATCAGGAGGCTCCGGCCTATATCGGCATTGCACTGCCAAAATACGCTGATCGAAACGCTGTTCCCGGCAACCTGGAAGTCGAGGTAGATGGCCAGGCCGTCGCCAGCAGTGATCAGATCTCTGATATGGGCACCGTTATCAGAACAGAGCTGAAAGAGCGCTTCCCGGGCGTATTAACTCGGGCGATGGCATCTGCGGTAGTTAAGGCTGTTATCCAGAACGAAGCCGCAGAAAAGTTCGGTGTATGGGGTCAGCTCGGTGCAGCCGCCCTTACCGTGGCAACCACCCAAGCTGACCTGCGCGGCTGGCAGGCAATGCCGGATCACTGGCAAGCGACCCGCTTTGATCGTCCTGATGATGGTGAAATCACTCTGGTGGATAGCCGGGGCTCAAGACTCGGTACCGTTAACATCCCTGATCAGCGTTTTTCTCTGGTCTACGTAAAGCGTCCAACCGCCCTGGCCCCCGCCACAGTAATCACAATGGACCTCCGCGGTGAAAAGGAAGCTTCAATCACCAGCCTCCCTGAAGTACCAAACGCGCAAGAATCTCAGGTTTCCAGTGCTAACTAATCCAAAAGAAGGAGTTGTGACCGTGAAATTTTCAGTCAAGGCAGTGGTTTTTGCGCTAATGGCTTTGTTGGTCGGGTGTGCAGCACCGACCCAAACCAACGGTGTCGTCGATCGGGACGAACTTAACGTCGATCCTGAAGTTCGTTATGCAATAACGGTTACTGAATTGTTTCAGGAGCAGATCCGCCAGCCGGACGGCACCTCCATCCTGCAGGTTCAGTTCGCAGTCGAAGTTCTTAACGATGCCAATCTGGCGTGGAAAGTGGATTGGTTCAACTCCGAAGGCATGAAGGTTAAAGGGGTGGGCGAAGGGTATCGCACCGCCTCTGTCCTGGCCGGCCAAAATCGATATTTCAAGGCAACAGCACCCCATCCGCGGGTGGTTTCCTATCAAATTCATATTCGCGAACCCAAGTAAAAGGACATTCTAATGATGAAAAAGACCATTATTCTGACACTCGCTGCTCTGGTACTGGTTGGTTGTGGCTCTAGCCCGACCCGCTACGTTGATCCGGCTGCTGACGATGGCCCGGTTTCAATGGGGCTGGATTACCGGGACTTCGAAAGAGCAGCGACAGAAACGGTTGAGGATATGCTCGCCAGTGGCGCTGTCAGTAATCCCAACGGTGGACGCTACATCATGGTGGTTAGTCGAATCTCAAACGACACCATGCAGCGCATCGATACCGGGCAGTTGACCAAGAAAATCCGTGTTGCCCTGCTTCGCTCCGGCAAAGTGGTAACAACGACAGCTGTTGGCCTGAACGGCGCAGAAGACGAAATGAACATGGCAGCCCGGGAGCTTCGAAACTCTGACGAGTTTGATCAGTCCGGCGTCCAGAAGAAAGGCACGTTGCAGGCACCGGATCTGAGCCTTTCAGGCAAGATCATCCAGAAAAACCGGTCTCTCGGTGATGAGCAGCAGGTTGAATATTACATTCAGCTTTCGCTGACAGACCTGGCCAGCGGCCTCGCGTTCTGGGAAGGCGAGACTCCGATCATTAAGCGTGGCTCCAACGACTCCGTAAGCTGGTAAGGAAATCCAAGATGTCTATGAAGAAAACGATTTTATCCGTCGCGATTGCCAGCCTTTTCAGTGTTTCTGCCCCCTCATTGGTCACAGCTGAAGAGGCTAGCCTGGTAAAGCAGGTGCAGGCAGCTGAAAAAGATGCCAGCAAGACGCCGCCCAGCCCGTTCATGTCCGTGTCGGAAGTAGACCCGGGTGACGGCAAGATTCAGGAGTTTCTTGATGCTCGTGGCTGGGTTCGCGGCGAGTCAGACAAGAACCCAGCCGGTGGCACGCTGGTTGTGACCAGCCAGGCCATTGCAGCTGACCCGAGCTCCATATCGTTCAGTCAGGCTCGGATCATTGCTACTGAAGAGGCGTTCCTCAAAGCAATGGGCGAACTTGTCTCACAGGATTCTGTGGATGTTGGTGTTTCCCTTGCCGACCGCTTCATGAAAGACGACCTGCCTGAAGATGTTCGCGATACAACAAGTATTGCAGCATTGGGTGACGCGATCGCCGGACGAGCGGCCGAGCTGACAGTACAAGGTATGAATGCCCTGCTCGAAGAGCTTGGAACCGATACCTCCAAAATGCCAGAGATGAACATCGCTGAACGGAAGAACCTGATTTACGACGAGTTCGTCAGTGAAAGTGTTTGGCGGGCTGCTGGTCGATTGAGCGGCGTCGGCATCTTCGGCGTCATCGAGGAAGTCGGTGGCAATGGCCCAATGAACAACGGCCGGATGAGTGTTGTGGTTGTCCGCTCGAATAAATTCAGCGAATTCGGCCGCCAGCTGCGTACGGGTGACGTAGCGCCGGGACAAGCCGTTTCTCTTGATGAAATTCGTGGTCGACTCGATCCACAGCTTCGTGAAGGCACACCTATGCTTGGTTATTTCGGGGTGCAGCCAGTGGTTGATGACCAGGGCCGGTACGGCTTGATGTCGTTCGGTACTTCTGGACCTCAATTGGTCCGGGGCACTATGGAAGAGTTCGAGATTGCAGCAGAAATGGAAGCTGCCCGGGAAGAAGCAATGGTGATGGCCGACGGCTGGTTGGCCCAGTTCGCCTCCATGACCGTTCAGGGACAAAAGGATGTCACCCGCCGGAAGATCCAACAGAAAGTGCGTGAAACCCGTGGCGACGGAAGCACTGAGCTGAAGACCAGCGAAGGCATTGGTCGGATGGTCAACAATGTGCTCCGTTCAGAGGCCAATGCAAAGCTGCAGGGTATCCAGACCGTTGGTCAATGGGACGCGGTTGACCCTGCAACTGGACATCCGTATCTCGGCTATGTGAAGTTCTGGTCCCCATCAACCTCAGCAAAGGCTCAGGGGATTGAAAAGAAGCCAGAGCAAGCGAGCAAGTCTTCTGGATCGAATAAAGGCCAACAAAAAACCGAGAAAACGTCTCGTGAAACAGGGGCCTTTGGATCATGGTAAAAAAGTCGCTCCTGATGTTGCTTCTGTTGTTGCCGGGGCTTGCCCTGGCTGCAACAGACATCCGCACGGTTGAGGCTGAAGCCACGGGCGTTGATCGAGAGCAGGCTATTTTTAATGCTCTTGGTGAAGCTGTGAGGCAAGTGCGAGGCGCTGAAATCAGCGCCAGTCGCCAGGTTCAGTCCGCCTTAAGCCGGATTTCTGTTCGATCCAGCGATGGTCGGGAAGCCAGCGTTGAGATCAGTAAAGCGTCTGAGAGTAGCACTCGCGTGGACGCGGAGGGCCTGATTAGCGGCTACAGCGTTCAGTCCATTACCGACGCAGCGGGTGGAGGCAAGCTCGCCCGGCTGACCGTTCAGGTTCCCGTCTATAAAACGCCCGGCAACCCCGATGATGGTCGCTGGCGGATGGCGGTTTATCCTGTTTGGCCAGCTCGACCGTATTATCAGGTGGGCGATCTCAGGTTGTCCCGGGAAGAGGTTTCTTCTCGATTGACGCAGTCCATCACTGAGGCGTTGGTGCAATCTCGTCGATTTGCGATGCTGGCCCGGGATCGGGAGCGCGCCATGATCGCAGAGCGGACCCGTATGTCCGGAAACGACATCCCCGTTAGCGAGAAAGCCATGCTGGGTAACGAGCTGGGTGCTGAATACCTAGTGTCAGCGCAAGTCACAGAGTTCACCTTTGATTCGGAAGAGAAGAAATCAAGGCTGACGGGTGAGCGTTCTGTCGTTCAGTCGGGCGCCCTCGTTCTTGAAACTCGCGTTCTGGTACCGGCAACCGGCGCCATTGTATGGAGCGAAACACTGAATCTCTCCCCGGGGCAGCTCGGTGTTGATTTCGATGGTTCGAAGAGCTCCCTGCAGAATCTGTTCGAGCGCGCCGGTCAGGAAGTGGCGTTGTCGGTTATCGACGTGGTTTGGCCTCCTTTGATTGAAGGCCGCCAGGGCAATGAGCTGATCGTGAACATGGGTGGCGAGCTCATGGAACCGGGTCAGAAGTGGGAAGTTTTTGCCTTGGGCGGTAGCGTTCAGAACAGCCACTCCGGAAAAAGCATGGGCCGGGCTGAAGCCCTTGCAGGAACGGTTGAGATTGTTCGCTCCACTCCAAAAATGGCGTACGCGAGGGTTATCGAGGGGAGTGTCAGGGGAAATCCTGAAGGGTATGTTCTCCGTCGCCCTGAGCGGGCAGAGAACGCTGACCCGGATGCAGCTATCCGGGGTACCCGCAAGCGCACTTGCCTACCAGTAGATCCCTGTTAATTCAGGGTTTAAAGAGCTTTTGGCTGACAGGCAATAATTGTTGGCCAAAAGTTCTTGCGACCATTTAAGTGTTTTTTACGACCCGCTTCTGAAAAAATACCTCAGCCCCCGCGCCGGCGAAGGGACTTCTTTACCCGCTTGGCCCGGCTCAGTTCATCCTTCACGTAAGCCCCGACGGCCTTGAGAATGCCCAGATTCGGATCGGCCTCCTCGCCATCTGCCAGCCGGAAAATCTGCTGGTAGTACCAGGCCTGGCCGCCCAGCACGTTTATTATTTTGAGTGGCATCAGCGGACTGGTCGGCGAGAAAAACCCCCTCTGGGCGAGCTTGACGTGATCTTCGTGACAAACGGTCTTATCGATACGCCCCTCAAGCAGGTCCCTGGGCGTATCTGGATCCGTGCAGAGCGGCCGGCCAAGGCCAATCACATCGGTTTCGCCACTGGCAACCACCTCTTCCATAAAAGCGCGCGTCCGGAATCCACCGGTGACCATTAGCGGGCAATCGCACACCTCACGAATCTTCTGGGCATAATCCAGGAAGTAAGCCTCCCGCTTGCGAGTGCTTTCCCGCATGGCCGGCCCCTTGCTCGCAGTTTCCGCATCACCACTGTACCCGAGCAGCCGCGGCTGTTCGTAGGTGCCGCCGGACACCTCCAGCAGGTCAATACCCTCGTCATTGAGCCAGCGCACCACGCTCACAGACTCATCGAGCGTAAACCCTCCCTTGCGAAAATCGTCGGAATTCAGCTTTACCGCCACTGGAAACTCGGGCCCTACAGCGGCGCGCGTCGCCCGCACCGCCTCGAGCAGAAAACGGGCGCGATTTTCCAGTGCTCCACCCCAACGATCCGTCCGCTGGTTGGTGACCGGAGAGAGAAAAGAGGACAACAGATACCCATGAGCGCCATGCACCTGAACGCCGGTGAAACCCGCCTCTTTGGCAATCCGGGCAACGTTGGCAAAGCGCTGGATAAAATCGAGGATCTCCGGCTCCGTGAGCGCCCGTGGGCGGGCATAGTTGCCCATCAGCGATAGCTGCACCGCCGAAGGCCCCATTGGGCGCGAGGTAACGTAACGCGGCGACTGTCGACCAGCATGGGAAATCTGCATCCACAAGTGGTTGCCGTTCTGGGTGCCCGCTTTGGCCCAGGCACGCAACTGCGCCATACCCTCCGGCTCACCCTTCACTTTTGTCAAATCTGGCGCCGGATCAATCGCCACGTTGCCTGGTCGCTCCAGCACCCGGTGATCAATCATGACGTTGCCGGTAATCAACAGCCCTGCCCCGCCATCGGACCAGCGCCGATAGAGCGTTTCATGGCGGTTGGTGGCATGCAACTGATCGTCTGCCAGCCCTTCGGTCATGGCAGCCTTGGCAATACGGTTAGGCAAGATCGCTCCGCAGGGGAGTTTCAGGGGTTGGGCGAGGGGCGATTGGGACATGGCATCATCCTGATGGGTTGAGTTTTTTGTATTCTAAACCGCGATTTACCGCATCAATAGCGCCGGCCAGATACCCCGTAAACTCACGTGACCACTCACTGCCAATTCCGGTTACTCGGTTAGCCCATGCACCTGAGCTCGGCGACAAGGCAGGCATAGGGTGATTGCCAGAAGATCTTTCATCTGTATGGGTGGCGGTGTAAATCTCTTTAGCCCAGTCTTTGATAAATTCTGCCTCTGGATTTTCCGCTTGCGAACCAAAAAGTCGCACAAACTGTGCGCGGCAAGCAGTAATGAGTTCTTCCTCAGAAACACGACGGCGCACGTCAGCAGGCACACCCAGGAAACCAAACAATGCCGCCTTCCCTTCCTGAGTAGATGCATCGTGGATCTCAACCATCGGCCCGAGCGCACTTCGAGCTTCCCCGGATAACCCTTGATCTCGCCAGAAAGGCCGATCAAACACGGCAATATATTTTGCGTGAGGGGCCATCCAGGTATCTGTAGCCTGCCATTGTCTCGCAAGTTCATCAGGTAAGGCAGGCGAAAACGTTAGCTGAGACTCAACTAATCGGGGTGGCATTGCCAGCAACACATGTTCAGCGCTGTAGCTCAGGGTTTGCCCTTCAGCATTTTCGCTCAGTAGCTCGATATAGGGCTCTGAAATGCGCAGACTACGAACCGTTTGGCCCGTCACAACCCGCGCTGGATCAAGCCGCTGATACAAAGCATCAATGAGCGCATACATGCCACCGGCGATTCGCATTGAAGGTGGAGAGTTGACGTACCCACCCGTTCGCTCAGGGGGCTGATTGGATGAACGTTCCAGAAGCATATCGCCGGTTTCAAATTGCTGAAAAGTCTCTAACTCGAGCTCATCCACCAGCCGCGCCATATCGGTCTGGAATGCAGGCCAGAACCAGGCGGGCCCCAGATCGAAGCCCTCACCCGACACATCAAATTTACCCTCAGAGTGGATCGTAGACGCAATACGCCCACCAAGAACGTCCCTCGCCTCAAGAACGACATAGTCTTTGATGCCTCTTTTCTCAAGTACATAAGCGGCATATAAACCCGCCAGGCCGGCGCCAACAATGGCGACGCGCACGTTTTGCATGAATAAACTTCCTGTGATGATCGTGGTGGCTCGGTGATTTGCCTAGCAGGCGCTATCACTGCAAATTGTCTATTGGGATCAAAACTTCATTTCGCCTCAAAAACCATGGCATGAACGGTGCGTTATATCGCGCCCAGACTGGCTTGCCCTGAATAACAAATCCCTTTTTGTTGATCCACTCTTCCAACCTCAACTTGTTCTTTTGATAGCCTGACTTGCTCCAGAACCCGGAGTACTCGATGGCTGCCATCGTCCGCTCTGGCACCTGGCGAATGATGATCCTCTCGTCCCTGGGTTTCGGAGTGGTCTGCATCGTAAACGATCCCGGCATCATAAAACTGACCACCCATTTCCCGTCCACCTGCGTCTGGCCTACCGGTGCCGTCATATCGATTTCCTGACTCTCAGCCACCTGGCCAACGGGCGCGGTCATGGCGATTTCCTGCTGGGCTTGGTTATTGCCGGAAATGTATTTGAACAAACGGCCAAAAGCTTCACTGCCCGCGTCTTCAAATTCTTTATCAACGACTGTCTCTGCAACAATATGCGGCTCGTAAAGACGTACTTCCAGGTTCTGCTCCTTCAGGAGTACTGTGTATTCCGCTTCTTCTGTCGCCATGGTGGTTGCCGATAAGAACATTGAACAAAGTGCGATAACGAGCGCTGCCTGCCGCTTAAGCATAGTGTTTCCTTTCATTTTTACCTTAAAGCCCGAGGTCTACCCTGGCGGTTATGAGACGCTTTAACTCGACACGGGGCAGAACAAGGCATACGCAATCTAACATCAATAGGGTTTGATGAGACTGAAAGATCTGTGGTTAAAACTGGCGGAAATTCCCGTTTTTTCCAGGTTAAGGCTATGGAATTATAGAACCAAAGTTGTCACTGCACTTTCGAATCAAGACAGCGCGGTTGTCCGGAAGCCGACCGTAGCATCAGAAACATCCCCCTGACGCTGCCCAATTTGGATCATCACGTCGCGAAATGACCTGGCCAGTTCCGGCTGGTGACACAGATGGAGGCTCCGAATAATCCGGCTGATGCGGCGATGATTGTGATCAAACTGCCTCAGCCAAAGGTGATCGCGCCCGTTCAGGTGCAAAGCCGCTTCAAAGCCAGAACCCGTCGCTTTCAACCCGAAAAACCAACCATCCGGTCCAGTGATTTCTTCTGTTCCGCCTGAAGTTCTGGATTTCGATGAAACCAGTTTGCAGCTTCGGCGGTTAGCAACGGAGCAAAGTCGTTGTAGGAATTGCCTTCCGGAATAGGGAAAAGCCAGAGGGGAGCAGGTCAAAATTTCCGGTGATGGAGCCTTAATCCATCGAACTAAGCCTGAACGTCACGCTCATTGGGCTGCTCCCCTCATGGCTCTGATACTCAACGGTGCCGAAATAAGTGAAGGGAGCAGCTTTGCCATTACGCAGCTTATTTTCACGGACAAATAAGTGTATTGAGAGCCCGAGCTTTTTGTGGTTGATCAACTCCCTTCCCCGCTTGCTTTGGGGCGTAGCCGAGTTCTGGCTCTGCCAGTGGAATGTGTGTTCATCAATCCAGTGATCAACGTAGCGGTGCTGAACCCCTTTGCCCTGCTTGTTTAACGTCACCAACAAAATATGGGCATTCGCATCTTTCAGAAATACGTGACCGCTTTGCCAATTGCCGAGATTAAAAGTCGCGCCGAATAATCCAGGTATCTCCTCTCTCGGGATCTCCTGTCCGACAGCCATTTCCAACGGATCTATAATCTCGCAAAAACGCGCGAACGTTCGAAACTGTTCGATAAGTTCGGGGGTGACAATAATGTCTTCATACTCTGGGTTAGCAGCTTCAAGCAGGTATTCACCAACAGAGGATTTGCTAACCGTCCGAAGAAGATATTGGGTGTCACCTGCCTCATCAATCCGTTCGATCGCGAGCGTCTTCCCAGTTATCGACCCAGCTTGGGAGGGGTTTATTTGCTCAAGCAACAAATAATCCCCATCTTGGACCGGGTGCTTTCCGCCATTCATTGAATTACCCGACGCTCTGGCAATGAAATGACGGTTTGGTTCTATTCGTCCGTGTCCCATTCCGATAGACCTGTATTCCGGGTCCTCGGCCTGACTGCTTCTGAAGTGGCCACACGCGATCTTCAACGATGGAAAATAAGGCAGCTCTGTTTCGGAACGAGTGGCCGGAACTATATCTTCAGACGGCGACTGCTTTTGTTTGGCGGACTGGCGCGCTTCATATGACGCCAAACGATAGTCGATCAATTCTTGCACCATTTCCTCGAAAGGCGGGGTCTCGTGGACGTCAAGCGCAATGACTGGCTTAAATTGATCGCTCTCAATCTCAAAAACGGCTGGGGACTTGTTGGTCCAATGATCGACGGGGTTCTTCTTCCAGTATTGCTGCCACTGCGCTGATGAGCCTTCGACGTCTTTTACTGAATCGGCAAGCTCTTGATACAGCCTCGGCCTACGCTTCAATGTTTGCCATGATGCTTGGGCCAGTTTCGAGAGCATTGGCGGGCTGCGCCATCCGCCTAACTGCTGAAACGCGTCTAGCAATATCATTTTGAATGATTTGCTCATGGCCGTCGTTTCAACTTCCAGCAAAAACGTTTCGTATCGAGATAAGAGTTCTGTCTCAATCTCGGTGAGATCTTCCATATCCCGAACCAATCCAAACCAGCTTCCGTGCAACTTGCGAGTTTTAGCGATACTGGCACCGAAATGATAGTACTCGGTGAGTGTTGGGCGACGACCAAATGTATCTCTCAATGCCTGATAATCTTTTTCAGCGCCCTGATGATCAAGACCTTTCAGGAAATCGATCACCTCCAGATCGTAATTAATAAAGCAACCGTCTGGCAGGTCCAACTGATGCTTCTCAGCTTTACGGGCGAACGCTGCGAGCTGTCGATGATTCATCGCCTGGCCAATAAGCGCCTGTGGCTTGTGCAGGAAACTTTGGTGGTTACCAACAAAGTCCAGAATCACAAGCTTGTCTTTCCCAGTGGCCGCACTTTTTCGCAGGCCCCGGCCAATCTGCTGAAGAAAAAGGATCTTGGATTCCGTTGGGCGCAAAAGCAGCACCGTATCAATAGCAGGTAGGTCGACACCCTCGTTGAACAGGTCCACGGAGAAAATTACATCAAGCTGGCCGTCCTCCAACTTTTCCAAAGCTTCGCCACGGGACATTTCTGATTCACCGTGAACGGGTGCCGCTCTGATGCCCTTTTTTATGAATTGGGCCGCCATGAAATCGGCATGAACCCGCGAAACGCAAAACGCCAAAGTCCGGCTTTGTTTCTGTTCAACCCATACCCTGTGCACGTGTTTGGCGCGTCCGTAAGTAGCCAGCTTATTCGCTAGCAGATTGGGATCGAACTTCCCATTACGCCAGGGGATCTCAGTATAATCGACGGTCTCGTCGTAGATGCCGTAGTAGTGAAACGGCACCAAGAACTTCCCCTTAACGCCCTCGAACAACGGATACTCGAATACCAGGTTGTCATCGCATAACGACAGGATATCGGACCGGTCCGTCCTGTCTGGCGTTGCCGTTAGTCCCAGCAGAAATTGGGGCGCGAAGTAACTCAGAAGCCGATGATAGACTGGCGCGGCCGCATGGTGGAATTCATCGACGACGATGTAATCGAAATGCCGTGGGTCGAATCGTTCCAGGTGCGTTTCTTTGCCGAGTGTTTGCACCGACGCACAAAGGATGTCCACCGTCCGATCGCGCTGCTTGCCCATGTAGAAGCCCACGCGACTATCCGGTTTGATCCGCAAATAGGTCTCGGCGGCCTGATAGAGAATCTCTTCCCGATGAGCAACAAAAAGGATCCGGCGCGCGCCCATTTGCACGGCGTCGAAGGCTGAGAGCCAGGTTTTACCTAAGCCAGTTGCTAACACAACCAAACCTCTGCGGTAGCCTTCCTGGCGGGTCATGTTCAGTGCCTCCAATGCTTCCTGTTGCACATCATTGGGGGTTGGCACCTCCTGTTTTTCATCACTACCCGGTTCCAGTGACTGTTCAGGTGGCTTTCTCCGTTTCTCGTACTCATCGATCCAGTTGTCGGTGAGTTCGACTACATTTGGATGCCGAAACAGTTCATCGAACCTGCTGGCAGCCTCGAGGTACCCAGAGTCGGGCGGGAAATCCACCTGATAATTCCATTCCAACCCGTCCTGAAGCGCTTGTCGGCTGATATTGCTAGAACCGATAAACGCCCTGCCCCACATTTGCTGATTCTCAACATGGCCAGCGAAGAGGTAAGCTTTCAAATGAAAACTACTCCCCTGGCTCTGGTAAACACGTACCTGAGCTCCATGGTCATGCAACAGGACAAGCTTTCTTAGCGCCTCCGAATCGGTGATATCCAGATAATCGCTTGTGAGAATGCGGATACGGGCCGGATCAGATTCGCGCTGCAGCGCACTCACTAAATCCGGGAACACCAGATTCAAGCCAGTAGTTTTCACAAACGCTACGGCCATATCTATTCGATCAGCAGCTTTAATTGCCTGGCACAACTTGGGCAGAAAATGATGTTCTTTACCGCCCGTCGTTAACTTATTGTGTGAAGCCGGCGCCTTGGTCAGAAGAATGTTCAACCATTGCTCGTGCCTATCGGGGCGCTGATCATCAGTGCGCCACATCCGACAAGCTTCAAATTCTGTCAGATCCTGGATCCACTGCTCGGCAATCGATTCGTCAGCATCAGTGAAGTGCCGGCCATTGTGGTTACGTTCCCCCTGCCCAATCTTGAAACTCATGTAGAAAACGCCATCCGGTTTCAGGGCATTCCACAACCGGCCAATGGCTTCCGGTACCTCGGCAAGGGGCAAGTGCAGAAGGCTGGCACAGGCCCATATACCATCGTAAGTACTGGATTCATGGATATCCGAAAAATAGCGATGCTGAACCGATAAACCGGTCTTTTCGCGAGCTAGAGAGGCAATGGCGCTTGAACCGTCAAACGCAGAAACACGGTAACCCTTCCGATTGAAAAACAACGTGTCCCGGCCAGAGCCACAGCCCGCATCTAGAATGTATCCACCTTCGGGAACTTGCGGTAGAAACTCCTGGTAAAGCTCTTCCATGCTGACTTGAAACGTTGATTCCACAAACGCATCGGCATTGTTGTTGTAATAGGCCAGCGTATCCTTCATTAAATGGTTCCCTTGCGATCAATACGCATGCAATTGAATCTGGTTAGGCTACCAGGCAGCGGTCTCGCCGCCAACAGACTCGTGGGATCCACCTCAGAACTTCACTTCAGGATGCAGGACTGTTTTTTATTAACTGGCCTTACGCCAACACCGCAACAAACTCTCCAACGACTCTCAAGTCGTGAAGATCATCGTCTTCAATAACGATATCCCGATAACCATGAGCGCTAGTGACCGGCATCAAGATGACTTTTTCGTTAACGAGTTCATCGCCGGACATCGTTTTTTCACTGCGATACAGTTTAACGGTAAGGCAACTGCCGTTGTCAGGATCTTCAATAGACCGATGCTGCACCAAAACTATTTTGCCATTTCGCGTTCCACCCGGATTGGCATTGAAGAAGCACCAAGCGCCGTTTGGTATGCGTTTATTCATGGATTCACCAACCACCTGAGCAACAAACTGGCCTGGCTTGGTCGCAAAATGCTCGGGCAGCTTTACCCACTGCACCTCTTCAGGGTGTGACTGAAATTCACTGAATTCGCCGGCCGCTGCCTGCAGGTCGTATAAAGGCACAAAGCCGTCATAAGGGAGTGCGGATTCGTAATCAACTACCTCATACGGAACTTGCAGGGCAGAAACATCATCCGCCTGTTCCGTGATCTGGGCTTCCGCAAAGCTACGGAAGTGTTCTCTGGTTTCTGCATCTGCGGAGTAGATGTAACACCCTTTCATACCCCGCGTCATCAGCGTCCGATAGGTGTTCTTGATGATCATGTCAGCATCTGCGAGGGCACTCTCCCGATCCTCTTTGAGCCTCTTTTTATAACCACGTACAGACCGATCGGATTTTGAGCGAGCGGAGGCGTTGGTGACCGCAATGCCGTCACGGATTACGAAATCATCCCCGATAATCACGCCTACGTACTCAAGCTCTAGACCTTGGCATGTATGGATACAACCAATCTCACTTATCGAATCCTCAGCAATCAGCCATTTTGACCCGTGCTTGTCGAGATTCCATCTTGCTCTGAAATCATGCTCAGTGAGCTCAATATCAAACCTAACTGGATCCTTCTTACTGATCCAGTCCCAACAATACCCAGCCACCAAACGCGCCTTATTGGTCCGGCGATTTTTCTGTTCAATAACATTCCGCAGCTCGTTCGGGTCGTCAAAGACCCGAAAATCATAGTCAATGCCATCCAGCGTTGTATTGGCGGTTTCTCTGATCTGCAGGACATGATCAATCCATGCCAGATAACCATCAGAACCGTTGCAGCGGAACTGTGAGCTCAACTCCAAGACAGTGACTTCTGAACCCAATTGCCTAGCAAAATGCCGGATCTCCTCCACCGTGCCGATATCCGACAAAGTGACGCGCTGGTCCTCATCAATAAAAAAGACCGAGGTTCGAGCGCTATTGATCAATTCCTTTATCTGGTTCTCACCCAGATTTCCGTAGAGCCCAGACTTTTCGTTTAGCCTGTGGGCCTCATCAACGACCAGCAAATCAAAAAAGTTGTTCTCAGTATCTGTGTAACCACCAGAACCTCGAAACAAATTATCTATATGGGTTTTGCGCATGGTGCCTGTCAGGCGGGCCTTGAAGACTTCCCGGGGTGCTGCATTCTTGCTGACAAACTGTGTCAGCATTTCCCGATTGGTTGCTTCAACGATAAGGTTAATAGCAACGACCGATTTCCCCGTCCCTGGCCCACCTTTCACAATGAAAGTCTCTTTTGGACTTTTGCGCCCTTTTTCCGCTAGCTCCAGCGCAGTCTCGTAAACCAGTTTTTGTTCATCAAGCAGAATGAATTCCCTGTTGCCGCGAAGCATCGAGGCAAGGCTGTCAGCAAGCCCTTTTGAAGGCTTGATGACACCATGTTCAATCCGGTACATGATATTGTCGCTGTCGCCATAGCGGATATTTCGCCTGAGGAATTCCGACAATTTTTTCGCATCGCTTGAAATAAACACCGGCGCCCTATCGGTATGCTCATGATACCGGGAGTCGTTAATCGCCGATCCACTATCCATATTGTGCAGATAAGCGCAGGGTTGAAGACTAATATGTTCTTCTCGGACCGTTTCGTTGTAGTCCTCAATCAGGGCTGAGTAGGACCAGGCTTGATAGGAAGGGTGGTTAACTTCACGGATGGATCCATTCAGAAATGTTCGAACAATTGCGTCTTTGTCCGTAACCTCTGCTTCAGACCATTGCTTCAATTCAACGATGATTGCGCTGTCATTGCGCGCTGTATCTTTGCCCGTCAGGATAAAATCCACTCGGCGACTGGTCAGTGGAATCGTATATTCAATGGCAACACCGGCCGACGGGGGGATGCCCTGATCCAGCAGGGCATTAAACATGTATTGAAGCGAATTTTTCCAGGACGCAATTTCGGATTTTGGGGTTCTCCGTTTGAGCTTCCTCCAGACCTCATCCTCGATAACCTTCTCGATCTGATTGAACTTCACATGTTCAACAAATTCCGCCTTGGAAGCCGAATAGACGATCACAAATACCCCCTACAACTCGTTATATTTATCTGATCTGCCTTTAGCTTTGGAAACAGGGTATTTGAGGGCGTTTGCCTGGATTTTCCGGGCAGATTCTTCAGCGATATCGACCCCGAGAGAATCAGCCAGGAGGATAAGGTACAACTGGATATCTGCGATTTCGTCTTTAACGGCTGCCAACCGTTTTTCATTGAGGTTTTTCGAATTTTCTTCGCTAAGCCACTGGAACTGCTCCGACAACTCTCCCGCCTCACCACAAAGGGCCATGGTCAGGTTTTTCGGTGAGTGGAACTGGCGCCAATCGCGTTCTTCAGCAAATTGCTTCAGTTTCAGGCGCAGGTCTTCTAGCGAATCCATTTTGATAAAACTCCCCATGCTGACGGCACAATTATTTGCTTCCAATCTGTTCGCACGTTAACCAAAATTGAACACACCAGTCCACAAATCTCCATGCAGACTCATTATTTTTTTCAACGCGGTTAATCTACCGCCCGGATACATCCAAGAGAGCACCGGCGAATTGGAATCAGGCTATTCTTGAGCCGCAGAACAAGAAGTGACAAAAACGGCAAGAATTCCGAAAGGAACCAACCGATGAATACCAAGGATTTCAGGGGAAAAAATGGAGGCGCGGGAAGGAACCGAACCGGCGTTAGCGGAGTTGAAGAACAAACCTACAGAAGACCTTTTAAATTCTAAAAACAGTAAGATACTGCAAACTCCTAAAAGTAAAACTACGCCTGCTTACTTTTTACAAAACCTATCCGATCAATAGGTTACGCTTTCATTTTCTAGGTGATTATTTGAGTTCCCGGCTGCGGCTGCTGATTGTCTGATCAGGCCTGCACCTGCTGGCCCCTTTTCAATCCATCGGGTACCGACAGCAATTGATGTAATCCATGGATCGAGAGAAGATAACGCTCTCAGACTTCATGGGCGGAACCTGCGCCCCCTCTGCAAACCAACAACCAACAAACAGGGACATGCCAT
>Ga0307973_1000447_pt1 | contig 22726 bp, 19 predicted proteins | sample OrgLakmetagen782_FD_201837 | JGI IMG/M metagenome (GOLD analysis project Ga0307973, IMG submission 201837) | Saline water microbial communities from Organic Lake, Antarctica - #782 | ecosystem: Environmental > Aquatic > Non-marine Saline and Alkaline > Saline | place: Antarctica: Organic Lake...
GCTAAGCCACTGAGATTTCTCTCAAGTTTCTCAAAGGCAAAGAGCGAATCGGGGCGTGGCGCAGCTTGGTAGCGCACTTGCATGGGGTGCAAGGGGTCGAAGGTTCAAATCCTTCCGTCCCGACCAATTAGATCAAACACTTAGCCCGATATCGAAAGAGTCGGGCTTTGTTGTTTCTGGAAAACAGTCTTTCTCGTCACCGTTTGGTCACCGTTTCTCAAACCCTTAAAATCTCGTCACCACTCGGTCACCGTTTCGCATGTCTTTTAAACATCCCCTTTGTAAGGAACGGCTCCACCAGTCGGCCGAAATCCTCACCGCCCATTTTCTCAAAATCCCGCTCTAATTGCCTGCGGCGAATGCGCTCTTGCTTCAACTGCTCCTGCAACACCTGATTGTGAAGAAATAACAACCCCGCCAGATCGCTCACACGCGACCATTCCTGCTCTGTCCTAGCTAGGACACCCTTTAATTCTGAGCATTGCTCACGCAGCTCCTGCGGACTCTCCCCTAGGCCAAAATCTGGCATGGTTAATTCATCCAGATATTTCAGCATCTTCGCCCAATACACCTGGGCATCGCCGAGCAGGCGTAGAGCATCCTTTTTTGCGGATTCACCATCCACGCTCCCTGACCGTATATCCCGCTGAAGAATGTGGCAGTCCGATTCAAACCGCTTTTGCTGATCCTCAAGACACGAAACAAATCCCATAACAGCACTCCTTTCTTGTTGTGTTCTAAAAACATTACCAACAGAAAGTGGCATGGCCCTGCACGAGTTGTGGCGAATAATGGCAATCGTGCCAACACCGAATTCCCGGCGCTGGCACGTCGCTGATTTCCAGCATGCAAATATTATGGATGAAAATAGGAGTAGTGTTATGAGAGTGCTAAGACTCGCAGAAGTGATTGAGAAAACCGGCCTGGCAAGATCGACTATATATAAGTACGCAGATCTGGGTAGGTTCCCCAAACCGATATCATTGGGTGGTAAATCCGTAGGCTGGATAGATGCCGAAATTCACGAGTGGTTGCAGGAAAAACAGGTCGAGCGTGATATGCGGAATGGGCCATCTCGAGGCTGGGGCCTCTAAATATTCCTAAACACGCTGTGGACGATCAGGGCCTCGCATGGACCCATAAAAGGCCCTCCTCGTAATGTCAGGGGACCCTGATCCAAGACGTTTGGAAAAAGTACCAGGCTGGGGAACAGTTACTGGCACTCCGACCACTCACTAAAGCTGCCCTGCCTTGTCAAAGCCTCAGGAAATTTTAGATAACTGCAACGACAGCCATCGTGCGCGGCCACGAAACGGAGATGACACAATGAAAAAGGCGTCACGTGACTGACCTGATTGGCGCTTTTAACCCAACCCAAAGTAAGTAGAGACAACTGCGACACCGAGGCCTCCGATCACTGTTATGATTATTCCCATCAAATGACTCCCAACCCATCTCGCGGCTCTGGAGAACGTGCTCGGCGAATACTCCTTCGCAGCTTCCGGAATATCTGCCACGAGAACCAGGGCATCCCGCGCCTTCATGGCATCCAGATCGGTTTTTATCCTGTTGACCGAGCGCCGTCCAAGGTTGGCGCTTGCCGCTTTAGCTTTAGACAGCTCAAGATCAAACGGCCTAGCGGACATTTTATTAATCGGTGCCTGCGCTCGCTGATATACGTCCTTTGTGTTTTGCAAATAAGAAATGTACTTATCCCTTGGAAAGTGGCTCTCAACTGCGCGCTCTATCGCCTCCGCGATCTCCTCAGTAACGGGCATGCCGATCTCATTAATTGTGCGAGCTAATGCAGCTCTTGCCTCCTTCTCGCGCTCCAAAAGACCCCAACGGCACTTTGCGTTGATACGTGCGGCTGTCCTATAAAGCGTTGGACAGTCGGGCCCTGGCCCAGGCTCGCTCCACAGGTCGAGTACAGCGCGGTTTACCTCGTCATCGATCGCTTCTACAGCCTCAGATAACCGGTCACTTACAATTCTGATAATGTTTTCACCCACGCTCTTCTACCTTGGCGCTGACGCTGAGCTAAGCGGTGGCTGAAAGCCCTCCGCCTTGTGCGACGTTTCAATGGGATGCTGAAACCCCGTTCACGTTGTCCGAGGTTACAATCTCTCGGATTAAGAATTCTTCAAGAGCGGCTGCTTCGAATGGTGTTTCAGTGGGGATGCCAATAATCCATACGTACCGGGGCTGCACCTTCCACTGGTCGTGCTTCAAGTTACACGTCTTACCAAAACCGTATTGGCAATAGGAGCTCAACCGAGCGCTCACTGAACTCTTCATTGAAGATTTCCCGATATAGACCACGCGACCATCAGCATCAAGAAATGCATAGATTCCCGCTTTCCCATTGCTTGGCCAAGTGTCATTCCATCGATAATCAGCCCTAAAGGCCCCATCCTCACGCTCGGGAAATAAATCGTATAAAGGACCAGAGCTGAAATTTTCCATCGCAGGATGTCGATAGCGTGAGCAATACTCGGCGACCTTAGCCTTCAAATCATCCAATGTACCAATCATAGAGATCCTATTAACGCATGCAGCAGCGCGCCTTTGGAGTGAAGCCGAAGGCGCCATGGCAGGGCCGTCGTCGGGCCTGCGTTTTTTCAAATTACTCAACGTACTTGTCGTACGCCCGCTCCTCGCAAAGGGCATGCCAAACCTCTTGCGGAATTTGCTTTCTAGCCCAGCCATAGTAGCCCCACGTTTTAGTGAGATCGATGCGGATGGTGCTACGCTTGTCCGAGACAGACTCGTGGCTCGGTGCTGAAGTTGCCGCTGGCAGATTGACCGGCACGAAACCCGGCGTTGTCGCTGGTGCTTTAGGCGCTCGTCGCGCCTCCTTGACCCAGCGCCGGACCATGTTCGCGTTGAGGCCGTTATCCAGTGAGATCTGGGAAACGGAGGCACCGGGGTCCTGGCATTGGGCAACAATCTGGGCTTTGAATTCCCGGGAAAACCGGCGACGGCGTTGGTAGGGTTTGGTTACGCTTAATTCGTTCATGTTAAGTGTCCACTAGAAAATAAGTGGACACTATCCTGACGACGGCAGCGCCAGGCTCAAGATGAGATCACCGGACGGTTACCCTTTTAAAAGGCCTACAGACGGTTCGGTAACCGGACGGACAGTCACCGGTCGCTGAATTTTCTACCCCACATAAAGGTTCGAGTCCTGCTGGGCCCACCATTTCTTACCCCCCAATCACTAACGCCCTGACTAACAACCCGTCCCGTGAAAAATCGAATGCTCACCGGCGTCGATTTTATTTACACTCCTCAACCCTATTGGTTTCCCAGAAGAGCACAACTGATTGAACTGAAACAGGCTGTAACTTTTGGCCTAACAACTGCATATGGAAACCAGCATGAAGCAAGGAAAACATTAGGGGCGTTCAATTATGAAAAACGAGCAAATTGTAAAACTCTTGGGAAGCTTGGTGGCCGGCCTGGTCTTTAGCACCACCGCCCACAGCGCCATGATATCCTGCAACACCGATACCACGATTAATTACATGCAGATGGACGATAGTCAGGCATCTGGGTGCCTGGCATCGGGAGTAGGCAATATCAACGGCAATCCCAACAACAGTCCTTTTATTTCTGGCGTCGGAAGCGACTATGAGTTGGCAAGCAAATCTGACGAACCCAATTCCAATTCCTACAACGTAAGCTACTCTAGCGCCAACGGAACTTGGAGTTTCGATTCCGATTTTTGGGATTCCTATTCCGATGGGGCTCTTGGCTTCAAGTTCGGTACTGGCAACACCGCAGATGAGTGGTTTGTCTTCTCTCTGGAATCATTGGTCAACTCTGGCGATTGGGCCTTCTTCTCCGGGTCCAGCTATGAAAAGGAGACCAAAGGTGGCCTGTCCCATGTAAACCTGTATGGAAAGGCAGGAACGGTAACCGTACCTGAACCAGGCACACTCGCATTGCTGGGTTTAGGGCTCTGCGGCTTAGTCGCTTCCCGAAAAAAGATGCTGAAGAAATAACACAACAGTGTCGAGAAGCTTTACGTATTCGGAAAGGCTCCTCTTTGAGGAGCCTTTCTCATTACCAGACGATAAATAAACATCGAGCCTCAAAAAACACACAACCTCCATCCTGATAAGCCGATGTAATCGGGTTATTTTGCCTCAATCTGCCGTACTACGTGGTTGTACCGACACCGATTCCTGTCAAAAAAGCCAAAGTCTATAAAAGACAAGCCACATACACTTCAAAGGCTGAAGAAACGTACCTCTCGTGTTCTCCATGCTGAGCCACGACCCGAGTACAAAAGATCAAAGAATGATAATGAACGTGACCCTGCATGATATCCAGACAGATCTCACGTAGGCTCTTCGGGTTGTTGCAATAGCATTTGAATTTCTTATCACGAGTTCTGTCGGTCAGAGGGCCGACCAGCCTCTGATAAAGGAGGGGATGCCTTTTCTTCAACCGTTGATGGACCGCATCTAGGACATCAGTCCTGTGCCTATCGAGAGCATTTTCACGCAACCGTAACAGCTCCTTTTCGGAGTCATACCGGCCCTGGTGAATTCTGGATACGAGCCCCGTCATTGGACTTCCTCAATTTTTAACGCCGGACTCACCCGCCAGTTTGGAGTCGCAGACCGACGGAGAATCGGTCGCAGCACAGGCAATTGTTACGCATCTTTCAGCGGACTTTAATGAGCCTGCTCTTTCGGCTTCCATATTTGGTAAATGGTCTTTCGCCTATCGAAAGCTTCCGGCCCACCTTCCATTATTCGAACGATCTTCGCCTGACAATCCTTGGAGTCAACGCTTCCTGTAACGACGTTGAAAGTCTCGTCTTCAACACTGCAGGCTGTGACTGTTTCGGCATCGCCTAATACTGGAAAGTTCGCGTTGTGCGTAGCAAATATAAACTGCCGCCTTGGTTTAATTGTGCGCAAGAGCTTTACGACTTCCTCGTATACAGTTTGGCTGTCAAGGTCATCCTCTGGCTGATCAATTAGAAGAAGGTCATTCTCGTCTTGGCTAAGCAAGAACAGCATCATAGCCGAAGCTCTTTGTCCCAAAGAGTGCGACTTTAGAGGCCTCCCGTTATATGTAACTTCATACCGATTGGGGATTTGGAATGAGAGAAGAGACAACAAATTTTCCGTAAACAATTCAGAAAACGTTTCGGCTTTGCTCCGCGCCTTTTTTGCAGCCTCATCGAGGTCTACGTATATCGCCCCAAAATCAATGTATTCACTCGCTAGTACGTGAAACGATTCTTTCCTAATGTTACTACCCCGGAAAGTATCTTCCATATTCTTCTGAAACGCGGCTTTGTCACCTTTGAAGTCACTGGAGATGTGGAGAGAAGGCTGCGCCGAGTTTATTTTTTCAAGTTCGGCCTTGATGAACATAAATTCAGCGTGCCATGAGTCGTTGAGACTCGCGATGGCGCGCCGGACCTCACCGAGCTTTACCGAATGCTTCTCGGTTTTCTTCTTAAGTTCGCTCACAGAGGTATTAAGTTCAGCCTTTCTTTCTGTGAGCTTTATATAGTCATCCGGCTGAATCGATGTAACACCGTTACTTTCGAGAGCCTTCACAAGTTCACGTTCAACCTCCGCAAACTCTTCCTTGAGGCCATCTCTAGTTGTTTCTAGCTCATTACGTAACCCGCCAAGATCAGTTGCCAGGGTCGAGATCGACGTCGTCACCGACTTTGCGCTTTTTATCGTTTCTTTTAACTTTACAAGCTGGGTTGTGTACCTCTCAAATACTGATTCATTGAACTTCGACTCGTGTGGAGTGATCTCCTCGAACCTTTCTTCTGCCTCTCCAATAACGCTTTCGAGATTTTCTTTCCACTCAGCGACAGCTTCATCCACAGTCTCGCAAAATGAGAGATCATTACCGAACTCAACTTGCTTTTCGAGCTTGGCTCTTACGCCATGCTTGTCAAATTGTTCAAGGCGGAACTCCACATCCTTTAGATCGCTTTTAAGCGAGGCCAGTTGATCTGCGTCGTTTTGGAGCGATAAGAGGGCCTCGACCGCCTCTTCAAGCTCGCTCTTCTTTTCTTCAACTGTATTTCGGTAAGGTGTAAGCCCGTCACCAATAAGCTTTTCGACAAGATCTCTACCAAACTCCTTGCCAGCAGCGGCTAGGTCCTTTTGCCCAAAATAGAGCGGTTTATTAATGATAGTTTCGCGAATCGAGACACCGGGCTGCAATTGGTCGGAGACATAAACGTCCGGGGAATGACCATAAATTCGACGGACTTCGTAGCGCGTGCCGTGACGATCGGTCGCTTCTACAACAACCTTTCCGCCACTCTTGAGCACGTAGGGGATCAGGCCATTCTTGTAGTCTTTGTCTTGCGCTTTATCTCCAAATTCTACGCTCAGAGCATAGCGTAAACATTCAAGCACTGAAGACTTGCCGCTACCCTGAATTCCGATCAGGCAGTTCAGATGGGGAGAAAATGTGACACGTTTTCCATCAAACAGGCCACCCTCAAAACGAATGGCATCGACGTGCGAGTGCTTCACATCTGGCGCTTTGTTTTGACTCGTACGGAAGGGATGATCTGTTAAAGCATATCTAACAGCATCGAAACTGAAATCCCCGATCTGCAGAAAACTCTCTTGTCCTCTCCCGACCTCATCCAGGGCCTTAGGGTCACTTCCTTCAACTTCCGCGGGGTAATTATCGCCCCACCACTGCTGTACTTTCTTCCTGCATTTTTTGTCAGGTTTGTCATGGGTACGCACTTTCTGGAAGCCCAAACAATATTTTTTTATAAGCGGATCACTGGCCAATTCTTGCATACGTCCGCCATCAATTTCATTCCACAAACCGCTCGGCGCTTCTACGTGCGCAAAAATAATGAAGAAATCCTTGTTGTAGGTTTCTAATTTATTCAGCGTAGTAAGAAGATTATCGTTGGAACGCCCATTCTCCTGTTCGTACTGGTCTGGTGTCTTCCCGGCAAAGGCCACATTAAGAAACTGATTGATGTAATCGTTACCATCTTTAAGCCAGTCATCGGAGAAAACAACCAGTGTATGAACACCGTTGGCTCCGTCATTTACCGACAGTTCCACTCCGGGAAGTAGCCCAATGCTGCGCTTCCGTGCGGCTTTGCGTAGAGCCTTGAATTCTCCTACATCGAACTTGTTATGATTGGTGATGACGCCAAGTCCAACTCCTGCTGTTTCGAGCTTTTCGACATATGCACCGACAAATGCGTTGTCGTCACCTTCATATCTGAATTCCTTATCGGCCTTAGTGTGAAGGTGAAAATCACTTCGCACCCAAACGCTGCCATACTCGAACGAATTAACCTTCATGTTGTTCTCTGTGCCGGACTGTTGTTCCATATATTCCAACCATAACTAACGGAATTGCGCCCCTACAGTCCGGCACATGGGCCGGTTTGGAGCAGCGAAGCGGCCGAAAAGCGGTCACTTCGATGCCGCTGGTTGAGGCAGGTATGCATCGTAGAATGCCTCCCATGAAAGCTGATCCACTCCAGTTTCTCTGCTGGTGAATACGGTATCGATCGGAACCAATTCGCCGAACCCCAGAAATTTTTCTCTGTGAATTGATTGGAAAGCCCTGCTGTAGAACTGGACCGCATTACTCGGGATCAAGATTGCATGCCGACAACTATCCCGGTTCGCTCGACCTGTTTCTTTTAAAAGTTCTCCAAAAATTTTATGAACTGTGTTGTGGCGATCTTTGGAATCATCACTTTTTGCCTCAATCACCCAGTGGAGCTTCGAGACTGATTCGAACTCGACATCTGCGTGCGTCTTTGACCGACAGCTTTTGTTGATGATTTTTGCAATGCGCAGATCTTCATCGGCGTGTATCTCTAGATGCTTCAGAAACTGATCTATCAGGTCTTGTTCAGGTGTTCGATTTGCCATCGACCTATTCTTTCTCGCCTTATGAGTGATTTGACTGAAGCCTCAATGGTAAAAGAACTTTGAGTGCTTCCTAATTACGCTCTGCACGGCCACGTACCTTTACTCTAAGTCTTAATAAAACAACAGCCTAGCCCAGTGCCAGCATCCTCGCCACGTAATCGTTTGACATCGATCTCTCGCCCCACCAATAATACTGTATAAATTTGGCTATGTTGGCATCACCTGTTGGTTTGCTCCGGTGACACTGTATATACTACTGTATATCCGGTTCCTCTTTGGAGCAAATTATGAAACGAGCCGACATCAACGCCATTGAAAAGACCCTGGCCCACCTCCCGGTTGATCTCAAACAACACCTTGCCAATCAGCTCCTTGGGCAAATTAATGCTCAGGCCCACACGCTGCTCGAAACCGCTAGCCCGCATCGCCAATGTCCTCACTGTGGTGATAAGCGCCTTGTAAAATGGGGGCGCTCTGGTGGCTTGCGGCGGTATCGGTGCCAGAATCTGGGCTGTCACAAAACCTTCAATGCCGTTACGGGAACATCGCTGGCCAAGCTGCATCACCGTCATAAATGGTTTGATTACTTGCGATGCATGCGAGACAGCCTAACCTTGCGGGCTTCGGCAGCCCGAGTAGGCATTGATTTGAAGACGGCTTTCCGATGGCGTCACCGTTTTCTGAGCGCCAGCGCAAAAGCCAACGCTAATGCCCTTTCCGGCATTATCGAAGTGGACGAAACGTTCTTTGCTGAGTCCTGCAAGGGCAAGCGCAACCTCACGCATCGCAGCCCCAGAAAACGTGGCGGAGAAAGTAATAAGAAGAAAAAAGCGGATACAATTTCAGTGGTTATTGCGCGAGACCGCAACGGTCATGTCAGCGACCTAGTGGATCCGACGCTGAACAAATCAACGATCCATGCTTTTCTGACGCCGATTATCAATCGTGATTCTATTTTATGTTCAGACGGCCACAGCTGGTATAAAACCTTCTCTAGCGACCATGGCATTGCCCACCATCGACTGATCGCACTCGACGGTCAACGAGTGATCGGCAAGGAATACCACATTCAAAACGTCAACAGTTATATCAGCCGACTGAAGGGCTGGATTGCTCGCTTTCATGGCGTGGGGACAGCGTATTTGCCGAGCTATTTGGCATGGCGACGGCTGTTCGAAAATGCGCCGGCTTCAGAGGAGGCGTGGCTTCGCGCTGCGATAGGTGTAAACCAACAGGTGATGCCAACATAACCATAAATTTACAGTATTAGGTGCCTCCATGCCTTGCTCCCTCCTCGGTGACTACAACCCCATCTCAATCCTAAAAATCCCACTTTTCCTGGAGCGAGTATCGGCGGGCTTTCCTTCCCCGGCGGAGGACTACGTTGAGAAAACCCTCGATCTGAACGAACTATGCATCCAGCACCCTGCCGCCACTTTCTTTGTCCGTGTGCAGGGCGAGTCTATGACTGAGGCCGGTATTTTCCCTGGTGATGTACTGGTGGTGGACCGATCTCTCCAAGCCCGACATGGGGACATCATCATCGCCAGTCTGGAAACCGAAATGACAGTGAAGCAGTTACATCTTTCTCCCCCGCCTGCCCGGCTTTTGCCTAGAAACCCTTGCTACAAGGCCATCGTTATCGGGGACGATATGGTGCTTGAGGTGTTTGGAGTAGTGACCAATGTGGTGCGCTCTTTCAACCGTGGTGGCGTATCATGAATCGACGGCTTGCTTCGATATGCGGGATCGCAACATGAGCTGGATTCAGAGCCAGAATAGATGACACCAATTTTTGCCCTTGTGGACTGCAATAATTTTTACGCCTCCTGCGAAAAGCTATTCCGGCCCGATCTGCGGCATACGCCGGTGGTCGTGCTGTCCAATAATGATGGCTGCGTTGTGGCTCGATCAAAGGAAGCTAAGGCTCTCGGTATCAAAATGGGTGTGCCGGTTCATCACATTCAATCGGACATCCGGCGACACAAGATCCAGGTGTTCTCATCAAACTACACACTTTACGGCGACATGAGTCGCCGGGTTATGGTCACACTGGAATCACTAGCGCCGCGCGTGGACGTCTATTCCATCGACGAAGCATTTCTGGATTTGACGGGTATTGATCGCGTGGTGTCCTTTGAAGAATTCGGGTGTCAGGTCAAAAACTCTGTCTTTCAGAGCGTTGGTCTGCCGGTCTGCGTTGGCATTGCGCCAACCCGAACCCTCGCCAAGCTTGCCAACTACGCGGCAAAACACTATCCAGCAACCGGCGGTGTGGTCGACCTGACAGACACCGCCAGACAGCGCCGTCTGATGGCCAGGGTTCCAGTTGATGAAGTATGGGGTGTCGGGCATAAACTCAGCGCCAAGTTGCAGGCTATGGGCATTGAAACCGCTTTAGACTTGGCTGATGCGGACCCGGCGACCGTTCGAAAACGATTCTCTGTTGTGCTGGAGCGTACAGCGTGCGAACTCAGGGGCATCGCTTGCCTGGCCTGGGAAGATGCGCCACCAGCCAAAAAACAGATTATGTGTTCACGAAGCTTTGGCCAACCCATCCAGGCTTTATCCGATTTAGAGGAAGCTGTTAGCCATTACACGGCAAGGGCCACGGCAAAATTGCGTGCGGGTCAACTGTACGCCGGAGAGCTGATGGTGTTCATTCGAACCAATCCGTTTCGGGCGTCTGTTCCTCAGTATTCCAGAAGCGCATCCGCCAACCTAGTTACTCCGACACAGGATTCACGAGTGATCACCCGCCAGGCCATGACGCTGCTCCGATCGCTTTATCGAGATGGTTTTGACTACGCAAAAGCCGGGGTTATGCTGAGTGAACTGGTAGACGGGACAGGTTTACAAACCGACCTCTTTGACGCTTCGAGCGAGGATAATACCGTGGACAAGCGAGCTGCTCGGCTGATGGCGGTGATGGACGACATAAATCGAAAATCACGCGCCACCGTGACCATGGCTAGAGAGGCAGGGCCTGGGGCATACGCCATGCGGCGGAAACACCTGTCACCAGCCTACACAACGAGCTGGAAACAACTACCAGACGTTTACTGACCGTTCCGGCAATCTTGCGAACGAACCGTCCAGTGAACCACAGAACATGGCAGATCTGATCAAGGAGGCCAAAATGTGTGGCCGGTACAATGTAACGGACTCTCCGGAAATCCGGACTCTGATGGGTGAGCTTGGCCTGACTGGCGTAGCGCCCTCACCTCAACTAAACGTGCCTCCCGGCGGAACGGGTGAATTCGTCATTGAGGCGGACGGGAAGCGCCAATTAATGCCCGGCATCTGGTCACTACTCATTGAATCCAGACCAGATGGAAACGGCTTTCGTCCTAATCCCAAGTTCCAGACCTTCAATGCCCGCAGTGATCGCCTGACCAGCAGCCCGCTTTGGAAAAAGGCATTCCCCTCAAAACGGTGTGTGATTCCGGTGAGCGCATTCCATGAGTGGCAAGGAAAACAGGTTTACAACATCCACCCCGTGAACGAGGCAACAGCGCTGGCCGGGCTATGGCAGTCCTGGCACTTCGGTGAGGAGCAGGTGAACTCGTTCACAGTGATCACTCTACCGCCCCACCCGCGATTCAGCCATATTCATCCGAAAAGCATTCCCCTGATGCTACGGTCTGATGATTTTGAGCTCTGGCTCGATCCAGGCTTCCACCAAGTCGAAGCGTTTCATCATCTGCTGAAAACGCACATACCGGCACCGCTGGTGTGCGAGCCCGTTTATAGCCCGATGAATTTGGGATTGGCGGGAAATCCTGAGGTGTTGGTGCCTGACTAACGCTAGCAACCTGAAAGCAACCGTGCTGGATCTCAGAGTGAGCCCTCAAGCAGCAAGCGAAGCCTTGAGCTGCCCACATCGACTTTCAGGGCAAGACCCAAGGCAAAGCTAAATAAACAGCCACTACCGATCAAAGATTACGAACAGCCCAGGCCAACTCCTGGACAGCTCTTTTACTGCTTGGGGAAGTCGGTACAACCACTATCCCTTTTCGACCTGGGGCAATTAATTTTCCGTGTTTCTTTCCACGCTTAAAGCCCCACCCCTCTCGAACCAATTTTCGTGCATATTTGTTTACATCCTTATCCGAGGAATACTTCATGCCACACCCTCACCGTTGCCGGGGTATCGGGAGCTGAACTTATCGACATCGAAGTTAACCTGGCTGAATGCCTTCTCAGCACCAACCCCGAGGATAGGCTGGCTATACTCATAGCCCGCTGAACATGGCGAATTCTGGAAGAACCGGCCCTGCGGATCAACCATGATGTAAGACTCCACCATATCCTGGTTGTCTTCTACCACCGCAATCTTGCGGTACTTTCTATGGCGGTTTAAGAAGAACCGAAACTCCTCATTTGTGACCGTCATCGACTGGTCCGTTACAGGCAGAACTCGCAAAACCTTCCACTTGTCGGGTTGTATCAGCGATATCAGGTCCGAGAAATCATCCTGCCAGTTCACTCGATTAACAACGGTATTCAACTTGATCTTAATCGCTGGGTTCCGCTCCCTGATGGCTTCAACAGCCTTTTGCATCTGCCCCAAATCCAAGAACTCTCCTTGCGAGTTGATACGGCCAATAAGGCGGTTACTGAACGGTTGAGCTGAGTCAATGCTGATTCCTAGCACTTCCAGGCTTGCACCGATGCGGCGAGCAATCCGTTCTGTCAGAAGGGAGCCGTTCGTTATCAGCGAGGCCCGAAGCCCAACCCGTCGCGCAAACTTAACAGTGTCCTCGACAACGGAGGGAAATAGCAGCGGCTCACCTCCAGCGATGTTCAACCGGGTGTTCGACCAGGCCATTTTCCAAGCCAATGGGTTCCGGGAATTAATCGGATCGAAGAACCCTCGCAGCTCCGACAGCAGCTGATGTATCTGGTAGTCTTGCCGAATCAGATCTTTTACCGACTCATCGCGTTGCCAATGGGCATAGCAATACCGGCATGAATAATTACAGGCTTCTGTGAGATGCCAGTTGATGACCAGCTGTTTCGGATTGTGGGCGTTGTAGTGCAGCATCGTTTCCTCTCCTCAGTTTGACGACGTGAGAGCAAACAATAAGTTTTGAGTGGTGGGGTTAGTGGAAAACGCTTTCCCACCCCCCCCCTAAAGGGAGAAGTTTTGGCCAACATTCCCTCAAAAGAGTCCGTCCTCGCCTTCATTCGCGACATCCTCCAGGCGGGTCCAGCCGACAAGAAGAGAAGAGAGTTCGAGGAACTTCGACGAAAGAGCGACAGCCAACTCGCAACAACGGAAGATTATGTCGATGACATCCTATCCTCACTTGGCGTAGATGAAATCGCTCAGTTGCAGGCCCGGCACAACTTCACCGTGTGGTCAGAGGTCAATAATTTCCTGGAACGCAATATCTGGGTTTCCCATTCAGACCCAAAACACGTCATATGGCTGATGGCAACGCACGTGTATGCCCCAGGTCTTGGCAGGCATCTAGCTTTCTGGGACACAGAGCAAAAAACAGATCCCGGAATGCCCGGTGGACGATTCTGGTATCTTCCAGCGGTAATGGAAGAAAATGATGAAGTTCTAACAATGCCAGTGACTCAGGTACTGGATTGGCTTCTCGATTTGCTCTCGGGATCGATTGACGAGCTTGCACAGGCCCTCACCGACTCCAACTTGATTGGCGGTCGAGAAAAAGACACGGTTGCTGACGCAAGATCCATACGAAAAACCTTAGGGAACTGGTACACGGGCGCACGGACGCCCGGAATCAACAAAATCCTCGAGTTCTTCCCGAACAGGCTCAACTTAAAGTTCAAAGGAACCTTTGAGTTGGACGAAAACAACAGCCTTGATGAAAACTTCGAAAGGGCTCGGGCTTTCGCCACCCTCAAGGGGCTCACTTCCCATGCGTTAGGCGTTGAAACCCCTATTCCTGAGGAAACGGCAAAAAACCTTCTCGAGAACGACCAGTTCAGTGCTGAAGAAAAAGACTACTTTTGTCACCACATATCCCTGCGGTATCACACACCAACGATTCAAACGATTCGAAAGCGCCTTCTTTACGCCAGAGCATTCCAAGCCACCTATTTCAGGCTTGCAGAGGCTATCGGCGTGCCTGACGAAGCCAAGCGACTGCCAAACCCTTCAATCAATCAAGCGGTGCAGGTGGTCTCACTCTTTCAGGTGGCCTACAACACCACAATTGATACCTGCAAGCGGACGGAGGACGAAACGACTGAACGCCAGTTGTTCAGAGAAACGCTAGATGAGCGCTATCCGTTGGAAGCCCAGACAACTTTACTCTCCGTGACCCCGCTTGATGGCAACCTGAACTTTCTCTCGAACCAGTTGAACAAGAGATTGATGGAGCTGGGTAATACCGATCCTATTCAAGATGAGTCACCGTTCGCTTGCTCCAAAGAGCATTTCGTGGCGCTCTACAAGCGAAAGGCTGAGTTCCTCCGGGCATGTCAGATCGAGTATGAGGAAAGCGCCTGGTTAAATACCGCACCAACAGATAGCGACCTCTACCGAAGGATCGACGACACTCAGAACTGGGCGGCTCTTAACAGCGTGGCCTGCTCCGACAGAATTTCATTACCTGTGAGAAGGGCTGCCGCATGGAGGATGGTGGATCTAGCAGGCACTGATCTTGAACAAGCCTATGGCCTCGTGAGTTTGCTCTCGCAACTGCTGAATGACCCGGACAAACGGAATAGACCCGCCGATGCTAGGGATCTGACAGATACTCTTTTTAATCGACTCAAGCAGCTCCCGTCAGCAGACAATCTCAGGCCTCTAATACTCCAGCTTGAAGCAAAGCACGAGTTGGCAAATAACCGCCTCGAAGCATCGAAGAAAAAGTTTGACCAGGCTCTTAAAAACCTCAGCAGGCAAGGTTTCGGCGATATTCGGGGACAGGTCGCGCGAGATGCCCTTGCAGTCTTTGCTTGCGGGCACCATCCCGGGTTTAACCAAGTTGCATGCGACCAATACAGATTGTCGATTGTTTACTATGGCGGTCTGGAGGAGCCCGTGATGTACCTTCCTTCAACGGAAGAAATGGTCAAAAAGGTACGGGAGTATTTTTGGGAAAACCTATACCAACCTTATGAGGGCGTTCCACGACTGCAACCAATAGGGTGGTCCCCTCCTGATGCATAATCCCAGTCAAATCAGAGCCATCGACAAAATTTGTTCAGGGAGGAAAATCAACCTGCCGCAGGATGCTGGCATCTATGCCTTTCGGTGGCTTGGCGACCATGGTTCAATATTGACTCAGAACGTTGAACCCGAATAAGACAGCCACCGATCAATGAAGCATGTAAACGTTCATGGACGCAGGTGAACCCCAAACCTGCCACCGAGCAAGACTTTGGGTGACCCGCTGCCGTGAACTGACTGTCGAGCCTGATGCAGCTAAATGCCCTACGGGCCAGAAACCTTGAAGTTTGAGACAAAAAAACAGATACATGGACGACATGGAAACGAAATTGATTGAAGCATCGATTGGAACTATCGGAACTCTCACGACGGCCTTAATCGGGATATGTGCTCTCGGTCTCACTATCTACCAGGCAGTCCTGGCGCGTAAGCACAACCGGCTTTCCGTCCGGCCCCACCTAACCAGATTCACTAACCTGACCTCTCAACCAGGCAGAGGAGTCCTGTCAGTCGACCTGATCAACAAAGGGATTGGACCAGCTTTTATCAGCGCGTTTGAGGTTTACCTTGATGGCAATCCAATTACCGACGTTGGGGCAGCAGTGAAAGAGATTATGCCTACACGGCACTACCACCAGCAGATAACAACCCTCACCACCGACTATGCTTTGTCGGCGGGTGAGTCCAAATCACTGCTCACATTAGCAGTTGCCCTTAATGACGGTGAAACCGTCGACCAACTCGAAAAGCAACTGAGCCGGTTGGACCTTAGGGTGAATTATGAATCCGCATACGAAGAAACCTACCAGCTAGACACCCGCGAAGGAAAATTGCCAAAACCGGGAAAAGCGACTTGACCAATTGCCCCGGACGCTCACGCATTTGCAGGAGCACTCTGGCCAGCATGTGCCGAAATAACATCCCGCACCAAGCTCGGATCAAACACCGTGTCAAAGCACCAAGAGCCGAACCCCCCTTGCTCGTTCACCGCCTTGATCCAGACATCCATCGCTGCTCGCTTGGCTCGATTCTGCTCTGAATCCTGACCTTTCACCTCCAACACCAGGGTCTGACCATTCTTTAACCGAATGAGATAGTCCGGTATGAAGTTCCGGGAGGAACCATTCCACAGGTATCGGACCTTGAAGCCCAGGTGATCGTTCTTCGCCCATGAGTGGACCGATTCATCCTTCTCACAGACATCCGCTACAAGTTTTTCCCAGGTGCTGTCGTAAACAACGTGGCTGATCTGAGAGCGCTCTGCCTGCCTGCACGGTTTGGTGGTTAACCAAGGGCGCATCTGAGAGGTCGCACCGATTGGCTGATGCTCATCGAACAAAGCTTCCAGGCGCTCAACATTCTGTTTGCTTACAAACCGATTCACATGGGTGACGACGTTATCCATATTTAGCGCGAACAAGAGTCGGCGGCGAACCGGGTCCTGGTGCCATAGGCTGGGAATATCCAATTTGTCAGACTCCAGGAACTGCTCAACGATACGGATTAACTGAACGGCCAGGTACTGCTTATCCCCCTCAAATCCAGCACTGCTGCTGATGAAAAGCTTTTTCGCAGCACGGAAGGTCAGGTGCTGCAGCCTAAAATCCTCTACAGCCTTCTCCAGATCGATCTGAGAGGCTTGTGCAAGATTAGGGATACCGGTCAGGGCAGGTGCGATTTCCGCATTCAGTGGTGTTTGAGCCGGGTCCAGAGTTAGTGGCTCCACCGCCTCCCAATCCATTCTCAACTCTGGCTTGAGAACGGTCTGAACCCGATCAATATTGGGCCAACGGATTTCAAAATGGTTTCTGCCAGGCTCGACTTCTACCCGCACACTGGGCTTCGGTGGAGGAGGTGTCTCGCCGCCCTCACCCACCTCCTGGAAAATCGAAAGCGGCACACCGAACACATTCACATATTCCGGAATGAACTTGCCGTTCTCATCCATATCGTGCGCTACCCGCCGCAAGCCTCGGCCAATAACCTGTTCACACAGAAGCTGGCTGCTGAACGCTCTCAAACCCATGATGTGAGTTACGTTAGCGGCGTCCCACCCCTCAGACAGCATGGCCACCGAAATCACGTTCTCAAGATTCTGACCGGGTTTCCCTCGCTTGCCGACTGTATCTACCAGAGCTCGAAGCTGCTCCTCTTGCTTCAATGAAAGCAGTTCTTCCTTTTTGTCGGCCGGGAGCATGGACGCATTGATGATCTCCTCCATTCTCACCGCGTAATCTTTGTCCTTGGTGATGCTTTCCCCTCGCTCAGCTTTTTCCAAAACCCTCGAATCGACACGCAAGGTAGCCAGCGGGTTCTGGGTTCCGGAAATCAGGCAGTCACCGCTATTGAAGAAATGCTCGATACGGGATGCGGTTTCGGTCCGATTGCAAACGGTAAGTAGCACGGGTGGAATCGTGTGGCCCTCAGCTTCCCAGGCTTTTGCCGTCTCTTGCCAATCGTAAGCAAGGATCGCATAGGCCTTCTGAACTAGATCCGGTAACGGATCGGTGGGCTGGGCTTTACGGGCAAGATCCTGCTTTACGGACTCGTCCCGATACAGATGGTAAAGCTTGCTGGCGTATGTCTTCGCATCTGGTAGCGCGTCATCCCGCACGACGATTCGAGGTGTCTTGACCAATCCCGCTTCAATGGCATCATTAAGGCCAAAATCCGAGATAATCCACTCAAATAGCCCTTTCTCCGTGTTTTTCTTCCCCGTAGGTGAGAAGGGTGTCGCGGTTACATCAAAGCATCGGCGAATTCGACGGGTCTTGTGAATACGATCCAGCCCCTCGATCCAACGGGTCGCCTCCTCCAGATCGATCCCCATTTCCTCCGCTTCTTTCTTGCTGACTTTTACCTCAGCCTTCTGGCGGTATGCGTGGTGGGCTTCATCGTTAATAACCAAGATGTCTTTGTAAGAAGCCAGCTTGCCAAGCACTCGCCGCGTAAACGCCTCGTCGCTCTCTTTACCCTTTTTCACCACAGAGCGTACCTGCTCTTTGAGGGGCATCAGGCTGTGCCAGTTTTCGATGACCAAAACCACTTGGTTCAGCTTCTGGCGCATTGCCTCGTTCGGGCACAGCACGAATTCATCGTAAACATTACTCTCGTTGCCAGGATTGAGGACCTGCAGCCGGCTTTTTACCGTAAGACCTGGCGCCACGACAAAAACGGCTTTCGAGTAACGTTTATCCTTCGGATATGTGACGGCATTAAGGGTCTGCCAGGTAATGATCAAAGCCATCAACGAGGTTTTCCCGGAGCCAGTCGCCATTTTGTTACAAATACGCTCCCAGGGACCGCCATCGCCCTGCAGAAAGATCCCTTGACGATAATCCTCGGGAGCTTCCAGCCACCAGATCAGAGATTCAATCGCTTCAAGTTGGCAAAAATAGAACGGAAAAGGCCTTGGGCCACCATTCCAGCGATTTGAGTCAGAATCCCACTCGCCTCTTGAGTACCAGTGGTGAAGCAACTCGCGGGAAACGCTTGTGACACCAGGCCAGCCAGCCTCCCGCCACGCATCGACACGCTGACGGATTCGGTTGACCGTCTCCAGCTCCTCAACTCGACGGGTATTATTCCGGGAATCATAGAGCTCATAGGCGGCAGGTCTTCGGCCGCTCACTACACCGGCAACGCGGCCATTATCATCCTGTGACCAGAACTGATCTGGCTTATCATAAGGCGAATTGATTACCAGGGAATTCGGTTTATCAGCCATGCTTCCCTCCTCAATCCAGCCTGATGACTTTCAATGACTCGATACCCCGATCATCCACGATCTTAACCGCGATACAGCGATTGTCACCGGGCTCAAAGGGAATTGATTTAGTACCGTGAAACTGGTCAAGCAAATCCTCATTGAGTTCAGCACGAATGTCTTTCTTCAGCTTATACCAGCCATCTTTTTTGTCTGCCATTGGGAAGAATATCTGGCGGGCAAACAGTGAACGGTTGTCATAGTCAGTGTCGAGCTGCCACATCGCTATGTTTTTCTTTCCACCGGATTTCAACTCGCCAGTTTTGGTATCGAAATAGTCAAAACCATGGACCTCAACTTGGAGCTTACCGCCCTTGTGTTCATGTACCTCGATGTCTGGCTGCCCCATGAGCCAAAAGGACTGGTTGCTTGCACGACCTTTTTTGAGATCTTCCGTAAGCAAGTCCGTGTTCATGTGAACTTTCAGCGCTGGAATACCTCTGATGTTGTCTATATCTTTCGCTGCTTCCGGATCAAAGTTGAAAGCACAGAAAACCAGCATCTTAGGGAGCGGAAACAGATCTCCTGCCTCACGCATCGCTATCTCAACTTGCCGCTGCTCCAACGCGACATGTTCAGGCCCAAAGCTAACCGCTACACGATCTCCCGTGTCTGCAATAGTGCCCACAGCATGAATGTAATGAGCACCCGGAAGCGTTTCGAGATCCTGCATTTTAATTTGCTGACCACCCTTTCCACGGATGCCTGTTTTGAGCAGCTCTTCTCTCCACTGCGACTGGATTGAAGTGACACCAGATCTTGCTAAAGTAACGTCGCCTTCTGCGGACTGGCCTGTTTCGTCTAGGCCCAGCACCGTCGCAAATGGAACCGCTTCGACCGTAAAGGGTCCTGTAATCCTCAGCTTGTCCTTGCTAATTTGTGGCTGATCATAAAGCACCTCTTGTTCTGAGTGAGAAGCAATACTCTCGTCTATGCGCGCTTGCATCGACGATTTAGCCGTATGGAAGCTACGGAAGGACGATTCTGTTGCCTTGGGCCAATCGTCGGGTAACGAAAAAGGTACTTCCCACTCAAGCAGTTCATTCGATTTGGCTAGATCACCATTAGGTAACTCATACTCATCAACTGCAGATTTTGAGAACACTAGACTTTTTCCGGATCTAACCCCATCCGCAACCCGGAATGAGACGTTACTGCCTTTCAGAGCAGCATTCATCCCGTTCAGGTGCCTCTCAACAGCGGGGTGCATCGAATTGTAGACATCATCAATCTCGGGATTGTTTGCGATTGCCTTCAATCCGATATGCGCAGCGATCTTGTAAACGAATCCGCCCTTCAGTCCCTCCTGTGGATATTTCAGCTCGTAATAATCAAAACTTGCTGTCATCAATCGTTGCTTTGCGAGAGTGATTGCAACGCGAGAGGTATCACAGGTAATCCAGCGCCTTCCCCATTTCTCAGCCACAAATGCAGACGTACCCGAACCACATGTTGGATCTAAAATTAAATCGCCTGGATTGGTAACCATTAATAAGCATCTTTCTATCACCTTCGCGGACGTCTCAACAACATAGCTTTTATCGGCTGCGAACCCAGCAACGCCCGTGTCACTCCACAGATTGTTAATCGGATATACAGGGAAGTCGCTCAAAAACCTGACATATCTCAGCGTATTCCCAATCAACGCAATACGGTTCGCTTTGATAAGGCGAGGCATTCCTTCTTGTCCGGTTTTCCAGTATCCGGTTCGAGGAGTACTGACAACTCCGCTTAATTCAACAGGGAAATTTCCTGGTGGACGCTGACTGGTGAGGTTGTCAAATGTTAGCCATTTACCTTTATTTGCATTCTTTTTCGCATTTTCACCTCGAACTCGCTCTCCTGACGGTAACTGAACACTGGTATAGCCCGTAGCGCCTTTACCTCCAATTTCTTTATCAAAATACAACTGGTTGTACTTCATTTTAGGCAGGTCTTTCGCATACCAAACTATGTAATCAGAAACAGACGCTAATCTATCGGAGGTCGCACTACTCGTTTTCGTAAATGTAATTACGGACACAAAATTTTCCGGACCCATAACTTCATCCAGAAGCTCCCTCACATGATGCAAATTCTCATCTGAAATCTGTACGAAAACACTTCCGGAACTGGCGAGCAATTCCCTAGACAAAAGCAGTCGATCTCGGAGGTAGGTAAGATAGGAGTGAATACCCAACTCCCAAGTATCCCTGAATGCTTTGATCATTTCGGGCTCTTGAGTAAGATCTTGGTCATCTCGGTCTTTAACTTCCCTTTTGTTCACGAACGGCTGAAAGTTAGATCCATATTTGATGCCATACGGAGGATCGATATAAATCATTTGAACCTGTTCAGCCATTCCTTCCTTTTGAAGAAGGGAATTCATAACCAACAGTGAGTCGCCGGCGATCATGCGATTAGCCCAATCACGCTCGTGCTTATAAAAATCGATTGCATCCCTGAGCGGTAGATTTTCAAATGGTGCATGGAAAAGATCTGACTGAAGTGCTGGCGAGGCCTTTCCCTTTGAGTCTTTAATTTGTTTCTGGACTGCAGCCAAAATAGTCGCCGGATCAATTCGCTCGTGAACATGGAGCGAAACAGTATCTACCTCGAAACTGGTCCGTTCTAACTTGCCGGTCCAGTTCAGATACGGTGCCTGCATCCGTTTGAGCTCAGTGAGATCATCTCGCTCGCGCTCCAGAAATTCTTTGTCAGCCACCCTCTTTCTTAGATTGGATACAACCTCCCGAACAGCCCGCTCGTCGCCCCCAGCCAAGGCATGGTCCAACCAGGTCAGCAAATCATCTTTGGCCTGTTTCGCTTCCACCTCTCTGGCCTGCAGAGCATCTTCAATTAGGTCTTCAACGCGCGATCTAACTGGATCGAACTGCAGCTCTGGCGAGAGGTGCGGGTCGTATCGCCAGGTTGTTTTCTGCTCAACACCGTCGGAGCGAGTATCGACCATCCCCACGTGTGGATTGTTCTTCCGCTTTTCGTCATACCGGTAGGACAGCACCTGGTTGTGCTCTCCTCTTTTCTTACCGGGTTGACGATTAATTTGAGGCCGAGCAGGTTTCTGCTTCTCACCAAAGCTCAGATCTTCCTGGGACGGAGCTACCTGAGCCTGCAACTCAAATCCAGAAGGAGCTGGCTGCTCAGCAGCACTTGCCTGGTTAAGATACGTTGCACCTCCACGCCCACGCCCCTTGCCGGCGACCCCTTCCGCCAACAGGCTCTGCCTAGCTGCGTCAAATGCCTCATCAGTGACTTCCAGCTGATGCTGAGTGCGTAACTGCTCTTTGAGGCTAAGATTTCCGACAGTAGAGCCATCTTTCGGTAACAAAGACAGCAGCAGGGATTTGATCTGCTCGATGTTGGTGCTCATGGAATGCTCGCTACGAATTTAGTGGTTCCGTCCTGCCTCTGGCCCTTGCGGAAGGGCATGGGCTTAACAACCAGCTACTGACGGAGTATGCCGTCATGCTGCCAGCCGGTTTCAGACCGAGTATTGCGGGTAAAAGTAGCAGAAAGCGCCCTCCGTATCAGGTGTTTAGCCCATTTAGTCGGGGATCAGCTATTTTAAAAGCTATTCCACCGACCCAACTGTGGGCCTCATAGGCAAAACTGCACGGTTGAAATAGCACTTTAAGTGAACAACGAGAATGTCTACCAACTCAGTTCCAGCCTTTCTCTTTTCGCTGTAGTAAATTATACAGTCCTGACATTACTAAGCTTGCATCCATCGTCAGTAAGGGGCTAGACTAAATTCACTGTGTTATCGTTATGTCAGGTTAAGCTATGTCTACGTCAGAAAAAATAACCCGTCGATTGCGGCACATGAGGCGGGGCGTCCCGTTTTCCATAAGTCAGTTCCATGAGCTGGGTTCCAGTGCGTCTGTGCAGAAA
>Ga0307973_1000464_pt1 | contig 22216 bp, 19 predicted proteins | sample OrgLakmetagen782_FD_201837 | JGI IMG/M metagenome (GOLD analysis project Ga0307973, IMG submission 201837) | Saline water microbial communities from Organic Lake, Antarctica - #782 | ecosystem: Environmental > Aquatic > Non-marine Saline and Alkaline > Saline | place: Antarctica: Organic Lake...
CCGTACTGAACCGAGCGTTCTACACCGACCGGAAAAGGCGCCACAAAACGTTGCCCCTGGGCATTTTCCAGGATCTCGGCCTGGTACTCGGTAACGTAACGGCGGATGTCCAGATCAACGACCTGACGTTTCTCGAAGCCCACAACCCGAAATGCGCCGCCTTTGGGTAAGGTGCGTCGATCCACTTTCACCCGCTGGATGGCATCCGGATCTACTACCGGTTGCAACGTCTTCCCAACGCGACCGGGCTGCCCGCCTGGCTTACGCCCGCTCTTCAAACGGTTCTGTCTGGGGCGGTTCGGATCCTGAGACGGCGGCTTACTGCTGTTTGCACTGTGGGTGTTAATCCGCCCACTCAGTATCTGGACCAGCACAATCAGCAATTCGATGGCCGTCCGCATGGAAGGCGCGACGGTTGTGTCTGCTTGGAGTTGTTGTCTGACGTTTGCCAGCGCAGCGTCGACATCAATGTTAGTGATCTTCATGGATCTGAGTACCGTCGAGTGATGTATTATTATCGCACGACTTTTTCAGGTCGAATTTTTCGTCCTGAGCGCGGATTTGACGGGGGTTTTCAAATCGACGTCGCCCCGGGGATGGACAACAAAACGAAAGGGCCGTGAAGGGATCTTGGAGGCTTTGCGCGCCGCTTTATGGGTTTGCGTTGAGTGTGGCCTAAATTCATGAAATTGGGACCAAAACCCTGTCAAGAACCTTTTTAGAAAATTTGAGCTGAATAGTTACAAAATTTGAACTCAAGTAATAAGTGCAACAGCTATATAACGCAGTAAAATGTGTCTAGATTACCAGGCGAATAGCAACCGGGCTTATCTAAAAGATGGATAAGCCCTGGGCAATCAAATTGCTATTTTTTACCTATGTAGCAACGCCGAGAATGCGTTAAATAGAGCTATTTCTGGGTCTTTGACCATGCTGTTGGCGCGCCAGCCGATATGCTTATCAGGACGAATAAGGATAACGCCGTCCTCATCGACTTCGCGTTGACGCAACCAATCGCCGTAAAGATCCTGCACGGGCAGCCCTTCTCCAATAACAACAGCCTTGATATCGAGGCCCATTCGATCGGAAACGCGAGCTGCTGCCTTAGCCCACTCCTGACCGGTGATGCCGGTGAAAATCGTGAAGCGGGTGTCCTCTGCAATATTGGTTGTGAAAAGTCAGTGGCAACCGGAACCGTCCCGGCTCCGGTTGCCACGAGACACGTGCGCTATTTTTTAACCTCAAGAAGCGACGCTTACCGAGCGGACCGCAGGGAAAACGCCGCTGAGGAAGGACTCCAGTTCTTGGGTGTCATCCAGCGGGAAGACTCCGGCCACGTACTGATCCGGACGTACGACCACCACAGCACCCTTGCGGGAGATTGAGCGCTCATCGAAGATGTCGTGATCCTCAAGTGTACCGAAGGCGTTTTCCATGTCGGTCAGTTCGAAATCTCCCCTCTTGGGCTTGAACGCAGAGGGAACGTCTGACATGTCGAAGTTAGTCTGGACTTGCTGATGAACCAATTTTGTGTCGAAGAGTTCGGGGGACAAGGCATCTGCCGCCCAGTCTGCCCAGTTTTTCAGCACTTCGGACTCGCCGGGGGCTGCCGCGTCGGCGAACACATAGACACACCAGCGACCATCAGCCGCGTGCTGGTGGCCGATGTGAGTAGGCACCAAATCGCATACTCGACCCACCTGCGCGGACTTGAAACGCCGTCCTAGCGGGAATCCGGCTGCCAGCTGCTGGTGTCGGTTGTCTGTGGTAATCATGGATTCCTCGTACTCTGTGAGGTATCCGGCATTAAACTCCGCAGTTTGCGCGTAGAACTTCTCAAGTTCCTGCGGGTCTTGAAACTGGTCGCTCGACTGAGCCATGAGAGAGGACCATTGTTTGTCAAACTCGATGAGCCGATGAGCGATGTCCCAACGTTCCTCGGCATAGGTGCGTAAAAGTTCCTTGGGGCTGTTACCGGAGAGCACATGGCCCAGCTTCCAACCAAGATTGAAACCATCCTGCATGGAAACGTTCATCCCCTGGCCTGCTTGCGCCGAATGCGTGTGGCAGGCGTCGCCAGTAATGAATACGCGTGGTTCGTTGCTGTCGGTCTTGTCTGAGCTCCGGTCGTCGAAGTGGTCCGAGATGCGGTGGCTCACCTCGTAGACGGAACTCCACACAACGTTCTTCACGTCGAGCTTATATGGGTGCATGATTTCCTGGGCCTGGGCGATCACATCCTCACACGGAGTATCCCGGATGCCGCCACTGTCGCCTTCCGGGACTTCTCCGAGGTTCACGTAAAGGCGGATCAGGAACCCACCCTCACGGGGAATGAGTAGAATAGAACGACCATTATTGGATTTAATCGTGCATTTCTTGCGCACATCAGGGAAGTCAGTGTCGGCGAGAACGTCCATGACTCCCCAAGCCTGGTTGGCCTGGTCGCCGCGGAGCCGGTATCCCAATGACTTGCGGACATCGCTGCGTGCGCCGTCCGCCCCAACCACGTATTTGGTACGGACCTGAAGCTCTTCACCTTCGTTGGAGCCTGCGGACCGGCGCAATGTGACCGTAATCGGATATTCGTTGTTCTCGTCTTCCGAGGCCTCAAGGCCAACGAACGCATACCCGTAGTCCGGTTCCATCCGGGTAGGGGCGTTCTTCATGAAGCGATTGAACTGATCAACGATGCGCACTTGGGTGATAAGCATCATGGGCCACTCGCTGAGCTCCAGCGGGAGTTCTCGGACACTGCTGTCCCGAATGACATCCTCGGGTTTGTCGGGATTTGGTTTCCAGAATGCCATGTCGGTAATCGTATGGGCCTCCGCGAAAATCTCGTGTGCAAACCCGAATGCTTGAAACGTTTCCATGGTTCGGGAATGGACACCATCGGCATTTGCCAGTTCTAGACGATGGCCGCGCTGTTCAATCATGCGCGTGTTGACATCTGGGAATTGTGAAAGCTGCGCTGCCGCGATGGACCCGGCCGGCCCACAGCCGACGATGAGAACGTCCATGGTCTCTGGCAGATCCGTAGGGCGATCGATTCCCGTCCCTTTAGCCGGCATGGTCATAGGGTCGCCGGTTTGGTAACCCGAAACGTGAAATTGCATGTCATTCCTCCAGCCTAATTTATATTATATTTACGTACATGCGACATCGTACATGCCCAAAGCGGTTGCCCACCCCACGGATGCCAAACTGGCAGGACGGTGCCACAAACAACTGGTCACCCTGGCCAAGGCCGAAGGCATCAAGTTCCAACAGACCTTCGCCAAGCGGCTGCCGGGGCTACTCTGGCATATCGGGCGCTACGCGCACGCCCGTCAGTATGTACTTCATTTCCAGTTCAAACAGGTCCTTGTCGGTAAAAATGCCCCGATCGCACTGGTAACGACCGGTTTCGGGATCGGCCACAACCGCGTTGCGGACTTTGTCTGCGAGTTGTTCGAGTTTCATGCTCATATTGTGTCTCACTTCTCTTGTTTCTGTGCGGCCCATATTCGGGCTTGGGTATTCCCTGGCAGCCCCGCAGGCGGCGCTGCCATTACAAAAACGTTGAACCTTGGGTGTTGGTCAGAACCACCGGTTAGGCAGTGTCACCTTCCAGCGCGCGCTTGCGCTCATGGCGAGTCTGCAGCTCGGACTTATCCGTGGCCACCAGCTGGATGTTGAACTCAACCCTGGTAAACGGCTTGTCCAGGCCCAGTTTCTCAGCGGCTGCCGGATCGTCGATGCGCTCTGCGTCAATCACCAGCTCGTCGCGGGTCGCAAAGGCAAAGTCGTCATAGGTGTACTCGTCGCCAGCCAGGTTGATCTGGGTGGTCAGATGCTTGTAGCCCGGCTTGGAAACGAAATAGTGAATGTGTGCCGGACGGTTACCGTGACGGCCCAATTGGTTCAGCAACTGCTGGGTGGAGCCTTCTGGTGGGCAGCCATAGCCTGACGGGACAATGCTTTGGGCAGTGTAACGGCCTTCACCATCGGTCTTGATGCGACGACGCAGGTTGTACTTACTCTGCGACTGGTCAAAATAGGAATAGGCACCTTTGGTATCCGCGTGCCAGATATCCACAATGGCGTCCGCCAGCGGTGCACCGTTTTCGTCGGTCACTTTGCCGGTAATCATCAACGGGACGGCGTTGTCACTGCCATCATCCATACGGGCAAAACCTTCACTCATCGGCGCCCCGGCCACGTAAAGCGGGCCTTCTATGGTACGCGGGGTGCCACCCGTGAGGCCTGCCTGCTCATCTTCGGCATCCATACGGATATCCAGATAGCGGTCCATGCCCAAGCCCGGCGCCAACAATGCAACTTCGCCATTCGCTCCCAGCTCGCCGACGTAGTAAACCGCGCTCCAGAATTCTTCGGGCGTAACGTCGAAATCTTCTACAATCTGGAAAATATCGTGCATGACGCGGTGAACAATTTTCTTCATGCGCTCACTGCCTGCGCTCTGGTCAAAACCAGCGACTTTGTTCAGAAGTTCTTTCACATCGGCTGTTTGCATCACTTGAACGGTCATTCTGACCTCCTCAGACTATTGTTTTGTTGTTCGAGACTTCTTATCGGCTGGCAACATTTATTGGCACTGTTATTGACTCCTTTATTGGCGGCCTGTTTGCGATACTTCGTGTTAGCGATCGTCCTCATGAGCAGAAGACGGGTGTCGGCACAGGGGCGCGACCGTGATATCCATATAGGGGAACAGCGGCAAGCTGCTGATCAGTTCGTGCAGCTCCGCGTTATCCGCCACGTCGAAAATGCTGACGTTCGCGTAGCTGCCGCTGATGCGCCAAAGGTGACGCCACTTCCCCTGCCTCTGCAGATCCTGGGCGTAGGCTTTTTCCCGGGCCTTGATCTCCGCGACGGTTTCTGCCGCCATATCGGCAGGGATATTTACCTTCATTTCAACTTTGAACAGCATCGGGGTATCTCCGTTTAGTGATCCGCGCTCTGAATGCGTTATGGGCGGCGGTATTCGTTCAACTTGTCTTCATCGATTTCAAGACCCAGACCGGGGCCAGCAGGCAAGTCCACACCGTTGTTATGGAAATTCAGTGGCTTTGTCACGATGTCGTCTTTCATCAACAATGGACCGAACATCTCGCTACCCCAGTGAAGGGTGTCCAGGGTCGACCAGGCGTGAAGGGCGGCGGCTGTGCCGATGGTGCCCTCCAGCAACGTGCCGCCGTAAAGCCCGATACCGGCCGCACTGGCAACATGCGCCAGTTCCAGCGCGCGGGCCGGACCACCGGCCTTGGCGATTTTGAGTGCATAAGCGCCCGCAAATCCGGCAGCCGCCAGGTTGTAGCCATCGGCCGCGTCCGCCACTGCCTCGTCCGCCAGTAATGGGATGTGGAACTTGCTGGACAAGCGGACCAGGGCAGCGTGATCCTTCATCGGCGTCGGCTGCTCCACCAGATCAATGCCGGCTGTCTGCAGTTCCGCCATACCCTTGGCGGCAGTCGCTTCGTCCCAAGCCTGATTTACATCCACGCGAACGCTGGTCGTATCGCCGACGGCGGCCTTGATGGCAGCCACATGACGAACATCGTCCATCACGGCGCGGGCGCCGATTTTGAGTTTGAAATCGCAGTAGCGATTGGCCGCAATCAGGCTGAGGGCTTCGTCAATATCCTTGGCGGTATCACCGCTGGCGAGCGTCCAGAGCACCGGGATGTGATGATGGACAGCACCACCCAGCAAATCCGACACCGGACGATTCAGGTGCTTGCCTTGCAGATCCAGAAGGGCGGTTTCTATGGCCGACTTAGCCAGGTTGTTGCCGCGAATAACACGGCCCAACCGTACCCTTAAGGCATTGATGCTATTTACAGGCTGACCAATCAACAGTGGAGCCATGTAGTGGTCAATGGTAAGTTTGACACTTTCTGGACTTTCCGGGCCGTAAGCGAGACCGCCAATGGTGGTCGCTTCACCGAGCCCTTCAAGGCCGTCGGAATCCTGCATCCGCACGATTACCATGGTTTGAACTCCCATGGTTGTCATCGACAGCTTATGCGGCCGAATCGTCGGGATGTCGACCAGAATGGCTTCGATGGACTGAATGGCAGCGGACATGGGTTCTCCGAATCGCAAGTTAAAATGTCTGTGATTCGAACAGTACGAAGTTTCACCAGCGTGAACCAATATTGATTAAGTACTAACCGATACCCTGGAGGTATGAATGGAGCTGCGACACTTGCGGTACTTCGTGGCGGTGGCCGATGAGCTGAACCTGACCCGAGCGGCAAAAAAATTATTCATTGCCCAGCCACCCCTGACCCGACAGATAAAACAACTTGAAGCCGAAGTGGGCGCGGATTTGTTTATCCGCAAACCACGGGGTCTGTCCCTGACACCCGCCGGGCAATATTTTCTGGGGCATGCGCGGCAAATTCTCGACAAGGTGGAAACCACCGTGAAGGATACCCGCAAGATTTCCGTGCATGGCAAAACGATATTTGCCATCGGCTTTGTACCCTCGGTGTTTTATGGGCAACTCCCCCTTATGGTGAGGCGCCTCAGAAAGAACAAGAATCTGGAAATTGTGCTCCACGAATTGAAAACCGGGGAGCAGATCGAAGCTCTTAAGACTGGCAAGATCGATATAGGCTTTGGTCGCTTGCGTATTGAAGACCCCGACGTGGAGCAGGAACTGCTGTTCAATGAGCCGATGATTGCGGCGCTGCCGGCAGCACACCCGCTGACCCGGCAACCCCCTAGCATGACCGAGTTGGCCGAGGTGCCGATGATCACCTTTCCCGCTGGTGGGAGCCCTAACCTGGCGGACATTACCCAGGGCCTGTTCCACCGCCGGGGTTTGAGAGTTCACGTGGTTCAGCAGGTCAACGACCTACAGACCGCATTGTCGCTCGTGGCCTCTGAAATGGGGTTTACTCTGGTGCCGGAACAAGTGCGGCGAATGCAGCGTGATGGCGTGGATTACATGCCGCTGGCGGATGACAACATAACAACACCGGTGATCGCGTCCCGCCGGCGAGGTGAAAACCCGAACGCCATTATGCGGCTGACCAACACCATCCTGGCGGAACTGGTCAAAAACGGGTTAACCGGCCGCTACCCCTGAAGCATCGCCCTAACGGGTGTTTGTCATGACCAACTCTGCCGCTGTTTGCAGCCGGGGCAGATACACCTCCATCAGCTTTGTCATGTCCACCCGGGCCGCATTGGTGCTGATATTGATGGCACCCAGCAATTCACCATTGCCCGCAAACACCGGCACCGCAACCGAGCGCAGACCGGAATCAAGTTCCTGGTCGACCATGGCGTAGCCCTTTTCACGGGCGCTGGCGATCCTTTCCCGGAGCACGTCCACTGAGGTGACGGACGCCGGCGTATGGGCTTCCAAGGTTACCCGAGCCAGAAACGCCTCCAGCGCCGGTTGCGGCCATTGCGCCAGCAGCACTCGCCCCATGGAGGTGTAGGCCGCTGGCAATCGGGTGCCCACCGACAAGGTAATCGCCATCAGGCGGTGCCGGGCCGATGAGCGCACCACATACACCACGTGGTCGCCATCCAATACCGCCAGTGAAGAGGACTCTCCCAGTTCCGCGGTAATGTCTTCCAGGCACTGTTGAATCACCGCACGGTATTGGCTCGAGGCCTGATAGGCGTAGCCCAACTGTAAGACCCTGGGGGTCAGCTCAAACTGACGACCATTGCGCTTAACGAACCCCAGCGCGTGCAGAGTCAACAGAAAACGTCGCGCTTTGGCTCGGTCCATGTCCGTGCGAGCGGCCACTTCGCTCAGCGTCATGCGCGGATGCTGGCCATCAAAAGCCTGTAACACCTCCAGCCCGGAGGCCAGTGCCCCAACATAATCCTGGTCCCCGGGTGAGAGAATCTGCTCGTCCATTTGTGCTCCTTAAACGTCCGATCAAAACCGGGATACCGCATAGTATCAGCATGTTCGGTCTCCGAACATGCGTGCGTTTCTTTCGGCTGGTTACAACTTGAACTTGACGCCATCAGAATCTTCAGGTTATCGTGTTCGCATATCAAACATTTGTTCGTATATCGAACAAATCAACCATGATCATACCGGAAATATCGTGATGGCTGAATTTCTCTCTCTCCAGGGGGCCGTAAACCGCCACATCCGTAACGGCGATACTGTCTGCATGGAAGGCTTTACCCACTTGATTCCGTTTGCCGCGGGCCATGAGATCATTCGTCAGGAAAAGCGCGACCTCACGCTGATACGCATGACGCCAGATCTTATCTATGACCAGATGATCGGCGCAGGCTGCGCGAAAAAACTGATTTTTTCCTGGGGTGGCAACCCCGGAGTCGGCTCCCTGCATCGACTGCGGGATGCGGTGGAGAAGGGCTGGCCCAACACCCTGGAAATTCTTGAGCACAGCCACGCCGCCATGGCCTGCGCCTATGAAGCCGGTGCAGCGGGACTGCCGTTTGCGGTCTTGCGAGGCTATATCGGCAGCGACCTTCCGAAAGTGAACGACCAGATTAAATTTATCGACTGCCCATTCACCGGCGAGCGTCTGGCCGCGGTGCCCTCGATACGCCCGGACGTGGCCGTAGTGCACGCCCAACGCGCCGACCGCAAGGGCAATGTTCTGGTGGAGGGCATCGTCGGGATCCAGAAAGAAGTGGTGTTGGCGGCTCAACGCAGCATCGTCACTGTGGAAGAAGTGGTGGGCGACCTGGACGCCGGCGTCAACGCCTGCGTTATTCCGGCCTGGGCCATCACTGCGATTGCCGAAGCGCCGAAAGGTGCCCGCCCTTCCTACGCATTGGGCTACTACGACCGGGATAACAGTTTCTACAAACAATGGGACGGTATCGCACGTGACCGCGACACCTTCCTGGCCTGGCTGAAAAACAATGTTTTTGATCAGAACGCCGAGAAAGGAGTAGCGTGAGATGAGCCGTGAATATACCTCTTCGGAAATGATGAGCGTGACCGCCGCTCGGGCGTTGACCAACGGTATGACCTGCTTCGTCGGCATCGGTCTACCCAGTGAGGCGGCCAACCTCGCCCGCCTGACCCACGCCCCCGATGTCACCCTGATTTACGAATCCGGCACCCTGCAAACCAAACCCGAGGTACTGCCGCTGTCCATTGGCGATGGCGAACTCTGCGAGTCGGCGCTGACCACGGTGTCCGTCCCGGAAATGTTCCGCTACTGGTTGCAGGGCGGCCATATCAGTGTCGGCTTCCTCGGAACCGCCCAGATTGACCGCTTTGCCAATCTTAACACCACCCTGATCGGCGATTATCGTGCGCCCAAAGTACGTCTGCCCGGCGGTGGCGGCGCACCCGAAATTGCCACCAATGCGAAGGAAGTGTTTGTCACCGTAAAGCACTCAAAACGCACCTTTGTGAAGGACGTGGATTTTGTCACTACCGTGGGCTTTGGCCGCGACGGCAAGGCCCGTGACAACGTACCCAACATTGGCCAGGGCCCGACCGTGGTGATCACGGATTTGTGCGTCCTGAAGCCCGATCCCGAAACCAAAGAGCTGGTCGTCACCTCCCTGCACCCAAACGTCACCCGGGAAGATGTGATCGAGGCCACCGGCTGGGATATCCGTTTTTCCGGCCAACTGGCTACCACACCGGAACCCAGTGCGCAGGAACTGGAAGTACTGCGTGATTTGAAAGCGCACACCAACGCCCACCATGCGTCCGCGCAAGCCGGCTAACAGTGAGGAACACCATGACTGACGTTTATCTCTGCCATCCCCGCCGCTCGGCCATCGGCCGTTTCGGCGGCACCTTAGCCAGCGTCCGCCCGGACGATCTGGCGGCCACCATTTTCAAGGCCGTGCTGGAACAGGCGCCGGAATTAGACCCAGCGGCCATCGACGAAGTGATGATGGGCTGCGCCAACCAGGCAGGTGAAGACAACCGCAACGTGGCGCGGATGTCGGCCTTGCTGGCCGGGTTACCCACCTCTGTGCCCGGCACCACCCTTAACCGGCTGTGCGGTTCCGGCATGGACGCAGTCGGCACTGCCTTCCGCGCCATTCGCGCCGGCGAAATGGATCTGGTGCTGGCCGGCGGCGTGGAATCCATGTCCCGCGCGCCCTATGTGATGGGCAAAGCCGACACCGCCTTCACCCGCGGCCAGAAGATTGAGGACACCACCATCGGCTGGCGCTTCATCAACCCACTGATGGAAAAACAGTACGGCGTCGATTCCATGCCGGAAACCGCCGAGAACGTTGCTGAGCAGTTCAACATTTCCCGGCCGGATCAGGATCTTTTCGCCGTCCGTTCCCAGCAGAAAGCCGCCATCGCCCAACAGGGTGGCGTGTTTGCCGAGGAAATCGTGTCGGTCAGCATTCCCCGCCGTAAGCAGGACCCGCTGGTGTTCGACACCGATGAGCATCCGCGCAGCACCACGCTGGACAAACTTGCCTCCTTGCCGACACCGTTCCGGGAAGGCGGCAGTGTCTCCGCCGGTAATGCGTCCGGCGTCAACGATGGCGCCGCCGCCATGCTGGTCGCCAGCGCAGCGGCAGTGCAAAACCACGGCCTGACGCCGATGGTGAAAATTCTGGGGATGGCCACCGCCGGCGTCGAGCCAAACATCATGGGCATAGGGCCGGTGCCAGCCGTCCGCAAGCTGCTGCACAAACAGGGCATCGGTATCGAAGACATCGACGTCATCGAACTTAACGAAGCCTTTGCGGCCCAGGGCCTTGCCGTACTGCGCGAACTCGGCGTGGCCGATGACGACGCCCGGGTCAACCCGAACGGCGGCGCCATTGCCCTTGGTCACCCGCTCGGAATGTCCGGCGCCCGGCTGTTACTGACCGCCGCGCACCAGCTGCAACGCACGGATGGTCGCTACGCGCTGTGCACCATGTGCGTGGGTGTCGGCCAGGGTATTGCTACACTCATTGAACGGGCCTGACAGGCGGGGAGATTACATGGCATTTCTGAAACACAACGGACGGACAATCAGCTATCGCCTCCTGGGTGATGTCGCAAAACCGCTGCTGATGCTGGCGCACCCTCTGGGCATGAGCCAGGCGGTGTGGGACGACATGATCCCGGCGCTGCTGCCAAAATTCCGCCTACTGACCTGGGACCTACCTGGCCACGGCACCAGCGCCGCCTGGCCAGACGATTCAGACGACATTACCCCTGAAGACCTGGCACAAGAGGCCATCGCACTCGCAGAAGTGGCCGGTGTCGCCAGCTTTCATTTTGCCGGCACCTCCATCGGCGGCGTGGTCGGCCAACAACTGCTGTGCCAGCATGCCGAAAAGCTGGAATCAGCCGTCTTGACCAATACCGGCGCCATCATTGGGACCAAGGAGGCCTGGAACACTCGCTCCGCCAACGTACTGGAACAAGGCCTGGCTACCATGGCTGTGGACATTGTGCCACGCTGGTTCGGCCCGGCCGCCTGCGCCGGGCAACCCGCGCTGATTGAAGGCTGGCGGGTGGCCATGGGCCGCGGCGAAGACCGCAGCTATGCCCTGCTCTGTGAGATGCTGGGGCGCTGCGATTTCCGTGACAAACTCCAAGGTCACAACGTTCCGTTACTGCTGGTCGGCGGTAGTGATGACTTGGCAACCCCTCCAGCATCGCTGAAGGCACTGGCCCAGTTCTGCGGCATCGCAGAACTGGTCATTCTTGCAAACGTCGGTCACGTGCCGTCGGTGGAGTGTCCCGGCCAGTTCAGTGAACTTCTGCTTAAGAACATGTGCTGACCCGCCTTTTGGGCGAGCTGGCCGATCGCCGGCTTGATTTTTACCAGGGATAGGGTGTTATCTAGAAAGGAGCAGCAACTGCTGCCTTCGCATTCACAAAAACAAAGACGGTGACATAACATGCGAAACACCCTTCTACCTGAGTGGCGTACAGCCGGCTCCGTAGTATCGTTAGCAGGACTGTCCGCGCTTCTGTTGACGGGCTGCGAAGCTCCACTGAATCTGGAAGCCGTTCGGGAACAGTCGCAACAGGCTGTGAGACGGACAGACTTTTACCAGGCCATGGCCCGCAATGATGAGGTTATTGTCCTCTCTGGCAATAACGGTGTTGTTCTGGCCAGCTCCGACAACGGTGAGACCTGGAACCGTCAGACGCCCACTTCCGACAGTTTTCTTGCCTTGGACGTATGCCCGGACAACAGTTTTATAGCGCTGACCTTCAACAATGAGATCTGGCACGGTGATGCCAACGCTAAAAACTGGACAGCGCATTCTCTACCGAGCCAGGAACAGATGATGACCGCCGCCTGCGCCCCCGACGGCAGCTGGTGGGCCGCCGGCAGCTTCACCACCATCCAGGGCAGCGCCGACCAGGGTGAGACCTGGACTGAAACCTCCCTCAACGAGGACGCCATCCTCAACAATCTGCAATTCATCGATTCCGACAATGCCTTCATCACCGGTGAATACGGCCTGGTACTCAGGACCAGAGACGGTGGTGAAAACTGGGATTATGCCGGCTATCTCCCTGATGAGTTTTACGCCCATACCAGCTATTTCCGTTCGGAAGATGAGGGCTGGGTCGGTGGCCTTAATGGGTTTATCTATCACACCACCGATAGCGGTGAGAGCTGGGAGAGATCGCCCACCGGAATCAGCGCCCCGGTTTTCGGCTTTGTCTCCGGCCCCTCCGGACTGTATGCCCTGGCGGATAATGCCACCGTGCTCAAATACGACGATCAATCCTGGCAGAAGATTTCCACCTCCGACCAGCCCCAGTATCTACGCAGCGGACTGTTGCTCTCCAATCACCACCTGCTTGCAGCAGGTGGTCGTGGTCTTCTGCTGAACCTTGAAATTCCTGTGGCCAGCCCGGCCAGAACTGACTGAGGAACTCCACCATGCCTGGTTTGTATCGTTTTACCCACCGCCTGCACCTACTGGAGCTGTGGATTTTTAACAACCCACGCAAGGTGTTGAGCGTTATTGCCATTCTCACACTGGCCTTCGCGCTGCGCATTCCCGGACTGAAGATCTATACCGACTTCGCCGATCTTCTGCCGCAACAGCACCCCTACATCGAGCTGCACAACAGCATCAAGGACAGCTTCGGCGGTGCCAATATTCTGGTGGTGGGTATTGAGTTCGAGGAAGGCGACATCTTCACCAACGAAAAACTTGCCAAGATCAACCGGATCACTCAGGCGGTAGACAACCTGCCGGGAGTCAATCACAACCTGGTTTCCAGTGTGACCCACCGTAACTCGCGCAAGATCTGGCTGACGGAAGTGGGCAGCATCAATTCGGAACCCTATTACGACTCCACGTCCGGGGCCTACTCCGAGGAGGCCCTGCAGGCCATGAGGTCCGATGTGTCTGCCAATCCCCGGGTTTACGGCCCCCTGGTGTCGCCGGATATGAAAATGGCCCTGGTCAAGGCGCAGCTCATTGAGGGCAAGCTGGATTACGAAAAGACCTTTGCCCAACTACAACAAATGCGTGCCGAGGAAGAACAGGCCGGCGTAAGGATCTATGCCACGGGTCAACCGGTTTTGGTGGGCTGGACCTATACCTACATGGAGCAGATTCTCCAGATCTTCATTTTCACCGTTCTCGCCATGCTGGCCTTGCTTATTTTCCACTTCCGCAAGGCCTACGGTATTCTGATTCCCTTGGGTGGCGTGCTTATCTCGACCATCTGGGGTCTTGGAATCATCAGCCTGCTCGGTTACAACCTGGACCCACTCGGACTGGTTATCCCCTTCCTTGTTGCGGCCAGGGCGATGAGCCACGGCGTGCAACTCCTTGAACGTTACTACGCCGAAACTCTGGAGCGTGGCAGTGGGCCAGAGGCAGCGAAGGCCACATTCGACAGCCTGTTCCGTCCCGGGTCCCTCGGCGTGGTTACCGATGCCATCGGCCTATCCCTGATTACGATCGGCTCCATACCCCTGAATACGCATCTGGGCATCTACGCCTCCCTGTGGGCCATTACCGTAGTCTTTACCGTGCTGATTGGCGTGCCTCTGCTGCTCTCAATTCTGCCCACCCCAATAAATCCGGAGATCCGCGAAACTGCCCTACGCCATATCGGGGCCAGCTGTTCCCGCACGGTCACCAAGCCGGGAGCGGCCCGCATTGTTCTGGTGGTGGCGGCCGTGGCAGTGCTAGCCGGCCTGCTCGCCGCTTCAAACGTACAGATTGGCAATTCCGAGCCGGGCTCACCGATTCTCTATCCGAACCACGACTACAACATCTCGTCCCGTGTGGTGAATGACCGCTTCCCTGGTTCCGAAGAGCTCTACATTGTTGCGGAAACCGCAGAAAACGGCGGCCTTAAGCGACCGGAAGTGCTGGCAGCCATGTCGGATCTGCAATCCCACATGTTGCAGGATCCGGAAGTAGGCGGCAGCAAGGGCCTTCCGGATCTGGTCAAACAGGTTAACCGCCTGATGCATAACAACGATCCACGCTGGTATCAGATTCCCCACGATGCCCGTTACGTGGGCGGCCTGATGTTTACCTATATGGCCTCCAGCCCGATTCCGGGTGCTCTGGACGAATTCAACGATACCGATGACCGCATCGCCAACCTGGTGTTCTACTACAAGGACCGCCAGGGCCAAACCATCCGCCGTGCCATTCACATGGCCAAGGAGTGGATCGCGGAAAACGGCGACAGTGTTGAGGGCCTGACTATACGCCTGGCCGGCGGCACCCTCGGGGTTGCCGCAGCGATGAACGAATCAGCCTTTGAAACCAACCTGATCGTGCTTCCACTGGTGTTCCTGCTGATTTTCATCTTCGTGATGCTGTTCTACACCTCCTGGCATGCCGGGCTGATGATGCTTCTGGCGATGCTGTTTGCCACCACCCTCACCTATGCCTACATGGGGCTCAACGGTCTGAGTATAGACATCAACACCGTGCCGGTGATTGCAGTGGGTATTGGTGTGGGCATCGACTATTCGATTTACATGATGGACCGCATCCGGGAAGAAATGACCAAGTACGGCAACCTCCGGGAAGCTGTCAGGCGCTCTATTTCCACGACTGGCGTGGCCATCAGTTTTACTGCATTAACGTTGATGGCGGGCATTATCATGTGGGTCATTTTCTCGGACCTGCGGTTTCAGGCCGACGCCGCTCTGTTGCTTTGCGTGATGATCGTCATTAACGGAATGTCCGCGATACTGCTGGTGCCCTCTTGGGTGCTGGTGTTCAAACCACGCTTTATCACCAGCGTTTATGCCGACGAAGACGGCATTCTCCACGCCGATCGTCTCAAACCAACACCATTTCCATCGTCTGGCCCCTCGCGGGGACAGGAGGATGGGTTCGTGCCGGGAGGGCCGTACCGGGACTGAACCCGGTACCAAACTCCAATAAAACCCGTAAGAGGATCTGCCATGAAAACAACAATGAGAGGCCTGAGGTTCTGGTGCTGTACCCTTGCGGGTAGTGCCAGCCTGGCGCTGTTACCAGTCACCTCTGCCGTAGCCCAGGACAATACTAGGGTAAACGGCTTCTACGAGATTGCCACCTACGGTCGGGATGACGTAGGACTTTCAAAATTTCGCAACATCCTGCAACTGGAGGCCGAGAAGAAGGCGGGCAATGTTGGCATCTTCAACAACGTTTCCTTCAACGCCACCCTTCGAGGCAGCTACGATGGTGTGTACGACCTCAATGATGATGAATACGGCCGTGACGCAGGTGGCCCTGTTTTGCTGCAGGACATTGCCAACGGCTATGTTCCTCATGGCAGCGGTGTCGGCAGTCCTGGAAGCCCCATACCTCTGCCGCCGACTAACACGCTCGGATTTGATACAGCCCAAAACCCGAACGAGGGAATGATCGTTTTGGGCGAGCATCTCCACGACCAGACTAATGGTGTCGCATTCGGTGTGCCTGTTCAGCCATGTGACGTCGATAGTCGGGGTTGTATCGATGACTACCTGGATAAGGACCTGGATGAACTCCGATTCCGGGAGTTCAATGATCGTCTCGATTTCATCCGTGAGCTCTACGTTGATTTCGATCTGAACTTTGACAGTGGCAACATCCTCAGTACTCGGCTGGGCAAGCAACAAGTAATTTGGGGCAGAACTGACCTGTTCCGAGTTCTTGATGTCATCAATCCAGTAGACTATTCCCGAAACAACATCTACGACGAACTTGAAGACATCCGCATTCCCATGTGGATCCTTAAAACGGATTACCGGATGGGCCCGACGGAGGTTTTTGAAGGCCTGACCTTTGATGACCTTAATTTTCAGATCGTCTGGAACTTTGACCAATTCCGCCCCCACGATATCGGTCAATGTGGACAGCCAAACGTCATTCTCGACGCGGGGTGTTTTTTCCGCGGGATGAATAACCTATGGGAAAATGGCGGCACTTTGGCCAATTTTGCGGGTGCAACTCCAGATGGCGGCTTAGCCACTGATTTCGGACCAGGCCAAATTGGTATCCGCAAGGCTCATATGCCGAGCTGGAGCCTTTCCAACACCCAACTGGGCCTGAAGATGGAAGGGGTTTATGGCGACTTGGGTTTCTCCCTGAATGCCCTGACGTACCGCTCTCAGCTACCCTCACTGCGCGGGGGGATTCCAGCAGAAAATGCCTTTACTGGTGAAACAGCAGTATGGCCAAGCCTTCTTGCTTTCGATATCCACTTCCCGCGGGTCAACTTGGTGGGCGGCTCAGTGGACTACTATTCACAACCTATCGATACCGTATTCCGGGTTGAAACGGCCTATACCTCCGGCGAGGAATTTGCCAACACTCTTCGAGAAAGACTCTATTCCGAGTCCGATGTGCTGCGGTACGTAGTCGGGGCGGATAAGAATATTTCAATCCCGTTCCTGAACGAGGATCAATCCTTCCTTTTCTCGGGTCAGCTCTTTGGCAAACACATTCTTGACCACGAGCGAGAGCAGAGGACCTATGGCGAGGCCGGTATTCCTGACTGGGAGTATAACTGGACGGGCACATTGCTGATTAAGGGTTTCTATATGAACGGCCGTCTGAGCCCACAGATTATTACCGCCCACGACTTCCGTGCAGGAGCTACAACTCTTGCGCCATCTATCGAATGGTTGGTCAACGATAACTTCCGCGTGACAGCAGGTGCGAACATTAAGGTTGGCACCGGCGCCCGCGAATTCGATGACTGCCGCTCCTGCAACCCCTGGGATCCGTTCACACAAACCCCGGGCGTTACTGGACACCAATCTGGTGAATCTGCCGGTCTTTCTGGCTTTGAACCCCTCGGTCGTTTCCAGTCAGGCCCCATTGGCATGGCCCAGAAAGAAGACGAAATCCAGCTGACTGCACGTTACAGCTTCTAATCTGAGAGGACATAAATGATGAAAACAAAGCAAATATTCCTCAACCGATGCCTGACCGCCGGTCTTGTCGTGGGCATGTTCGCATCCCATGTTCAGGCGAGCGAGGACATCATAAACAACTCGTTCTACCCGTACGCAAGCAGCGTTCCGAGCCACGAAGGCCTGGGCGCAGGGATGACCATTGACCAGTCCAACGTTGCCAACTTCAAGGATGTAATTGATCCGGCGTTCTACACCTTCATTGAGAACGGCTGGACGTCCATTGAGGTGGGCGAAACCTCATCATTCGATCTGAATGAGAATTATGTTGAATCGACCAGACAAGGGATCGGCAAGGTGTCCCTCGGTGAACAGGTAGGCGAGATCAATGGGTGGCAGTCAGGCCGTCCGTTCCCCGAAGAGCCGGACGCCAACGACCCAAGGGCGGGTGAAAAGCTCGCCTGGAACTACAAGTACGGGTACAACTGGGGCGACAGCGCGGCCATCATGCCCTTCTACTGGAAGTACCGGGATATGGATTCAGGCAAAGTGGAGCGGACCATCAAGTTCAACTTTCACTTCCTGAACTACAAAGGCCGGGTGATCCAGGAACCGACCCCAGAGATCACACCCAACCCGTCTGACCTGTTCCGCGCCATCTACGTTCAGGTACTAGACCCTGCCGACGTGCGAGACACCCAACTGCTGATCCACCGCGCTGCAGACGACCTAAAGCGGGACAACTCCTGGCTCTACCTTGGCTTTCAGCGCCGGGTCCGTCGCCTGGCTACCGGCCAGGTCACCGATGCCTTCCTAGGGTCTGATCTGATGATCGAGGATTTTGAAGGCTACAACGGTCGCATCTCGGACATGAACTGGACCTACAAAGGCACCCGCCACATGCTGATGCCGTTCTACAACCACAACGAGCTTGAGCTGGATTCCGAAACCCACAGTGACGACGATGGCTATCAGGTGGTTGCCTTCAGTGGCAAGGGTGGCTGTTTCCCGGACATTACATGGCAGTTACGTAAAGTCTATGAAGTCGAAGCCGTTCCGGTTGATGAGGGCCACCCGATCTCCAGGCGAATATTTTTCATAGATGCTCAGACCTTCACCATCCCTCGTGCCATTGCCTATGACCGTAAAGGTAGCATGTGGAAGACCTTTACTATTGGCCAGGCACACGCGGACTATCACTTACCCAAGAACAAGGGCACTGGTGTATCCATCGATGACAGTTTCAGCATGATCGATGTGCAAGCCAGCCACTGCACCACCGGCCAGTTTAAAGGCCAAGTGGATCCAGAACTGTCACCAACCCAAATGTTCAACGTCCAGCATCTCCGCGCAACGGGCAGCTAAGGCTGGTGCTACCCTTTCGGCCCGCCTTTGCGGGCCATTTTTTTAAATCATTAATGATACCTGGCATGTCAGGAACCGAATCATCCGCTAGCACAGAGATCGCCGCCGAGCGAACGCGATGTCTGATTGAAGACATCTGAAACCAGACATCTTTTCGAGCTTTGCAGACGGCCCGCGTAACAGGTACGTCAGGCAAAAGGCTCTTTGGGGCAACGGTCCACTTGGTCAAATAAAAACAACTCCACCCGGACAAGCTTGTGGTCAAAATCGACTAAGACTGCGGTTTAAAAGAACTTATAGAACTGAAGGCAGAGACACATAAGCCTCTGAAAAAACTGAAATAACACCGGGTAGAACCGTATAACCTCAGGGAGAAGAGGTGCCCCTACCGAGGCAGAGGTCAGAGGTTCGACCAATTGGGGGTTCTGGGGACATTCCGTCCTAATGTAACACTTATCGCTACAGCCCTTGCCTCATAGGGTGTCCAGAGGTGTCTTAATTTTCATTTTGCACGATTGATTGCATAATCTCATCTAAGTCGAGCGGATTTTGTTCAAAGCTGAAGCTGTAGGTCCCGTTCAAATTGATATTATGCCAGGCCACTGGTGAAACCTGCTTGATAATTTCGAGCTTCTTATCGTCACCTTCCTCTTCAAAATACTCGAGTAATCGCTTCAGTATCAGCGAGTTAAAATAAATAATGGCGTTGGTTAATAGCCTCGCACATTCATTCCACAAGACGATTTCATCGTCTGATTTCCCTCTGAAACGATTACCATTCACATGAGAAATGGCACGGCGTAGTTGATGATAATCCTCTCCGCGATTCAATGCTCGGTGCACATAAGTTCTTAAGCTGGCATTATCAATATAGTCCAGTAAGTACATGGCCTTGAGCATACGGTTGTACTCAGTTAAAGCTTTCAGCAAGGGATGGTTTTGACTATAGCCGGAAAGCTTTCTAACAAGTGTTGCCTGCGTTATCGTTTTTTGCTGAAGCGATATAATAATGCGTTGAACTAAACCGCTTCGCGGTAGCGAGTGGGCCTGAGAATTTCCCGCGAGATCAGGAGAATTGACGGATACTTTTGATTAGCCCGAGTGGGCTATTCAGAAGAGGAGTTACCGTCATGACACCCTTACGTCAGACCATGATCCAGGCCATGTGCCAACATGGCTTTTCCCCCCGAACCCAGCACAGCTATCTTTACGTCGTCACCGCGCTGGCCCGTTATTATCGGCGCTCGCCCGATCAATTGAAGGTTGAAGACTTACAAGTCTTTTTCAACTATCTGGTGCAGGAGCGCTCGCTGTCACCGGCCAGTTGCCGTGTTTACCTCCATGGCATCCGGTTTCTGTATTTGCAGGTGCTGCACTGGGCGCACTTCGATGTGACGCTGGTATTACCCAAGCGCCCACAGCGCATCCCAGAGCTGCTTACCCGCCAGGAAGTTGCTCGCCTTCTGTCTGTCGTCACCAACCCCAAGCATCAGGCCTTGCTATCCGTCACCTACGGTTGCGGCTTGCGCGTCAGTGAAGCGGTGGCGTTGCAGGTGAAGGACATCGATGGTGAACGTCACCTGATTCGGATTGAGCAGGGCAAAGGAGCCAAAGACCGGATGGTACCCCTGGCTCCCGGAGTACTCCAGGCGCTCCGTCGCTATTGGCGGATTCGTCATCCCATGCTCTGGTTATTTCCCAGTGATTTACTCCCGGACAGACACCTTCATATCACCACGCCCCAGAAGATCTACCACACAGCCAAGACAACCAGTGGCATCGAAAAATGCGGTGGCATTCATGCCTTGCGCCATGCCTACGCCACACACCAGCTGGAGCGGGGTTTGCCCGTTCACGAGCTGCAACGGCTCTTGGGGCATAGCGATTTGCGCAGTACTCAACGGTATCTGCACTGGCTGCCAGGCGTCACACCCCAAAACGGGGGTCCTGCAGACCTGATCGCAAGTCTCGGAGGTGCATGATGGCGGGCACACTGAGCGTTCAAAACATATTGGCGCGATTTCTGCCGGGTCAGACACTGGACAGTCACCGTCGTAAAGTCTGCGCCCGCCTAACGGACTGCCGAACCGCCCGCATGGGCGGTATGGACATGCGTTGTGATCATTGCCAGGCCCGCTCCATCTGCTACTACGGATGCCGGGACCGGCATTGTCCGCAATGCCAGGGTCATGCAACTGAACAATGGAGCGCACGTCAGCGCTCCCTGTTACTGCCGGTGCCTTACTTTCATCTGGTGTTTACGCTGCCCCATACCTTGAACGGCTGGGTTCAGCTCCATCCCGACGTGATCTACCGCTGTCTGTTCACCGCAGTCTGGGACACGCTTAACCAGTTTGGGCGCAACACCCGGCACCTTGGCGGCGAGCTTGGCATGACAGCGGTGCTCCACACCTGGGGACAGAACCTGAGTCGTCACGTTCACGTGCATTGCCTGATCCCCGGCGGGGTGTTGACCGGCACCGGAGACTGGCACAAAGCCAAAAACCAATACCTGTTCCCGGTACGGGCCCTATCCCGGCGTTTTCGAGGGCGGATGGTGTCGTTGCTGAGAGCCTCCTCAAACGCTGGTGAACTGCACCGGGTTACCAACAGCGGTGAGGTTGATGGCGTGCTCAACGGCTTGATGCAACAGGAGTGGGTTGTCTACACCCGACACTGCCTGAACCAGGCCGATAGCGTGGTGGATTATCTGGCTCGCTACACTCACCGAATCGCCATCAGTAATGGGCGTTTGTTGACGATGGAGGATGACCGAATCGCCTTCCGCTATAAGGATTATCGCGATGGTTCCCGAGTTAAGACTCAATGGCTGGATGGCCAGGAGTTCGTACGGCGATTCCTGATGCACATTCTGCCCAAAGGCTTCATGCGCATTCGCCATTTTGGTTACCTGAGCAACCGAACCCGGCGACGAAAACTGGCGGTTATCCGGCACTGCTTAGCGCAGCCGCCCAAACAAGCGGCGACACTGGAGAGCCCGGTGTCTCAGCGGCGCTGGCCCTGCCTCCTCTGTGACAACGGTCTGGTTCGTATGATTCGTCAGATCCCACGATTTAAACCAGCGGTGATCCTAACGGGCTAACCCATCCCCACCTGGTTCGATGCGTGGAAAACAGCCGTTCTAGAGGAGCTGGGCGTTTCTGCGGGCGAACGCTGGAAAAACGGGTATACGAGGGGTAGTCTGAGGGGAATCACCACAAGGAACCGCCACATGAAGGATCGAATGAGACCAAAACCCGCCGACATTGCTTCGTACCTGGCCCCAGATGTACCGTTCCGGTCCGGCCTTCAAATTACTTAATCCTTAAGCATCGTTCGATAGCTGCGGAGTTGGCGGCTTAGTCCAACAGACATTTAAAGGTCATGCTGCGCACGACCATTAAATGCTTAGGTGTTAAATAGTATCCCACTCATCGATAATTAGTGCTGTAATAGCGTGTCAGGGCAGCTTGTCGGTTTTTCGCGATACCCGTGAATTCACCGGTATAGACCTGGGCCGGCGTAAAGCCGTTCAAGCCACTGTGGTGGTGTTCATGGTTATACCAGGCAAAGTA
>Ga0307973_1000467_pt1 | contig 22069 bp, 18 predicted proteins | sample OrgLakmetagen782_FD_201837 | JGI IMG/M metagenome (GOLD analysis project Ga0307973, IMG submission 201837) | Saline water microbial communities from Organic Lake, Antarctica - #782 | ecosystem: Environmental > Aquatic > Non-marine Saline and Alkaline > Saline | place: Antarctica: Organic Lake...
AGAGCGTGCAGGTTAGACTTGGTCATGGCGTATCGTCCTCTGTTGGTTGTGATCTTGGTCGAGATCAACCAGCAGGATACGCCACCTCATCAGCCTGTTTCCATACACCAGAAATTACCATAACTCAACAGTCGACCAATTCGGCCATTTCCATCAAGGAATGGGTGGATCGTTTCAAACTGATAATGACTCAGCGCGATGCGAACCAATTCAGGCACATGAATGTTTTCGTTGTGCCAGAACAACTCGAGGTCACTCATCAGTGCTGGTACATCGTCCTGGCTGGGCGGTACAAAAGCGGCGTCTTTCAGGCTACTGCCACCGATCCAGTTTTGGCTGATGCGGAACTCACCCGGGGTTTTATTTTCCCCTCGAACGCCTTGCATGAGAATGGCATGGGTATGCTTCAGTAGACGGTTGGACAGTGGCAACCGCTCCAGCTCAGCGATGGCTTCATTCATCGCCGATACGTAGTTGCGTACTTCCGTCCAATCATCGCGTTTCTCGGGCGACAACTGTTCAGCGTCCAGAATCGCTTCATCGATCTCGGTCTGAGTGCCTTCAATCCGGGAGGAGTTATTCGCCTCCTTGGTAATATGCATTTGAATGAACAAGTCCACATCGGGAACGATCAGCGTGAAAGCGTCCAACTCTGCCAGCGACCTTGAGGCCTGCTCCAGCAGCGTGTTGATGCGGGGGTCTTCCCAGGTCCACTCCCGATTCACAGTCACCGGCGAAAAGCTCTTGAACTGATACTGCTGCACCCAGTCACCTGCCTTGAATGTTTCAAATTTCATTCTTGCAGCGCTCCATAGCGAACATCATTCATGAGTCGAACCGGATACTGGATGAAACTTGACCTGTCCAAGATTCACCCCTCAACACGAACCATGGGAAAGAATCATCAGGCAACCACTGACTCCTTTTCTTGTTGATCAACGTTTACTCGGACCTTGCCGGTCAGGAGGTCTTGCATTAGGGCTTTTTTTAGAGTCTCTGCTGCAGACTTCTTTTTTTCACTAAGTTCTATTCTGCTATCCACCGAGGCGAGAATGTCACAAATAGCTTTCTGTTCGTGTAATGGCGGAAGCAATACCGGAAATGCTTTTAGCTGACTAGAATTCAAACTTGCCAAGTTGGTTGTTTGTTTGGCACAGTTCAGGTAATACTTTTTTCCATGCTGGCTTCCTGAAAGGTAGTTGAAAAACTTTGGCAAGAAGCATGATTTTTCCGTTCGGACAACAAATACATGGTTTATGGTTTTGATGGACGCACGGTGAAATCTGGTTCTCCCAAATAGCTCCACGGCCTAACTTGTCAAAATCTCCACCTTCATTGACTAGAACGTCTTCATCCTTTAAGGAGAAACGCTTTAAACGACTCCGGTCAATACGAATAGATTTGATTTCCGATAGGTTGAGGTACCCATCTTGAACATTTGCTACCCTCAGATAGGGCACTTCAATCATATCCCCTTCTGCTTTGGCGTTTTTGGCAACTCCGGTTTGGACAGTTGCAACTGATTCGAGCAAAACATAGTCCCATGAACTTGGTATCCGCCCCACCGGAGAACCCTTAAACTCCGTATGCGGAACCCCGTCCACCCCAACCCCTTTGGTCAGCAACTCCTGCATCATCCCGGTCTTCAGGTCTTTCAGCTTGTCGATCTGTGCGCGTGTTGTTTCGATGACGTCGTCGACGGATGACAGGATAGTGGCGATTTTTTGTTGTTCGGGGAGTGGTGGGTAAAGAACAGGGCAGGAGCGGAGAAATTCTGTTGGTACACGACGCTGACCAGCTGAGCCAGTCATGTTTGTCTCGCCCTCCATACGAAAAGCTGGGTAATTTGTGTACTGATATAAAAACCTTGAATCACTGCTGTTTTTTGCCCTCAGCACATGAAACTCAGTGCTCCCAAAACCAACACCACCCTGCAAATGCGCTGCATACCCTCCTTTCCCATTCTCAAAGCAAGGTGTTATCTTTGCTAGTAAAACATCGTGATTTTGGAACCTAGTGAATCCTTTGGAAACCTGATTATAGGGCACTATTCGAACATTCTTGATGGAAGCCCTGTTCGATACATCCTCCATTTTAATGAAAGATACAGGGGTGTCGTCTCTTAGGTCAGCCCTTTGTTTCAAGGCTGGATTAATTTCTGCCAAATCTTCCAGAACGCCCTTGTGCCAATCTTCAGGAACCGCATTACTCATACCCCAGCTCCTTCAGGTAACTATTCATCACGTTTTCAGCATCTACCACATGCGTATCCAACTCCCTCAATGACACCCGGTACTTGTCCCACCAGTGTTCCAACTGGGTGATCACAGGTGCGGGGACATCACCCACCACCTCCCAAATGGCTTCCTTCGAGTCGATCTCAGGCCGGAAGTCGTAGTAGTCATCACCTCGTTTCACAAACACGGTGGACACATCAAAGTCTTCCAGAATTTCCTCCCGGATGTACTCACTCTCCACTTCCCGCACCGGAATACCCCCATGCAGGATGGCGCGAACATCGAACATCTCCGGAGGCGGTGAGGTATCAGCGTAACGACGGATATTGAGGTTGTAGTCGTTCTCGGCAATCTCAGCCAGGGTGACGATTTTGGAGTAGCGCTTGATCTCGGCGTATTCGTCGAAGGTGGTGACGATCTTCTCGATGTCCTGAAGCCGCAGCTTGTTCTGGTTCTTGCCTTCTTCGTATTCCAGCTCGCTGTTGATGAACAACACCTTATCTTGGCGTTCTGTCGACTTGTTCTTGTTGATGATCAACAAACTGGCGGGGATACCCGTGCCATAGAAAAGGGCCGCAGGAAGCCCAACCACCGCTTCCAGTAGATCATCATTCAAGATGCCTTTGCGTATTTCCTTCTCACTGGAACCCCGGAACAACACGCCATGAGGCATCACCACGCCCATCATGCCCTCACTGTTCAGGCTGGCAATCATGTGTTGTACAAAAGCCAGGTCGCCCGAATCCTTTGGCGGTGTCCCGTAGGGGAATCGCCCATAGGCATCATTGTCAGCCTCTTCCTTGCCCCACTTCTTCAGCGAAAAGGGAGGATTGGCCAGCACCCGGTCGAAGGTCATCAACTCGCCGCCCTGGGTATGCTGCGGGTCGCCCAACGTATCACCCTTGCGAATGTCGGCACTGTAGACCCCGTGCAGGAACATGTTCATCTTACAGATGGCCCAGGTGTTCAGGTTCATCTCCTGGCCAGCCAGCGAAAGGTTGGCCGGGTTCTCCCCGTTCCGCGAGAGGTAGTTGCGCGTCTGTACCAGCATACCGCCTGAACCAGCCGTCGGATCGTAGATACGCATACCCGCATGGGGTTTCAGCAAACTCACCAGCAGCTGCACCACTTCAGAGGGGGTGTAGAACTCACCTCCCTTCTTCCCAGCGCTGTCGGCAAACATCTTGATCAGGTATTCATAGGCCGTACCCAGCAGGTCCGGCCGTTCAAAATCAGCATTACGCAGGCGGTAGCGACTGAAGTGGCTGAGTAGGTCTCGCAGCTTCTTGTCAGAGAGTTTGTTCTTGATGTTGAAGTCGATGGAAACCAACACGCCTTCCAGAGTGTTGTTGAACTCTTCAATGGCTTCGGTGGCCTTGTTCAGCTCAGCGCCGATGTCGTGCTTCAGGTCTTTAATGGCCTCCCAGCGAGCGATGGGCGGGATGTAGAAGGTCTTATCGTATTCGTCTTCATCATCGGCCAGTTCCCGGGCCTCTGCTTCAGTCTTCCCCTTGCCCATGTAGTAGTCGACCACGGACTCCTGGGCTTCCTCAAAGGCGTCTGACAGGCGCTTCAGGAACATCATCCCGAAGATGTAGTCCTTGTACTCGGAGGCATCCATGTTGCCTCTGAGAATGTCAGCGGCTTCCCAGAGGAAGGATTCGAGTTGTTGCAGCGTGATGTTGTGGGTCATTCAATGGATTCCATTTCTCTGAATGTCTAAGGCGAGTCCGACCGCTGTAATGGTCAACTGGAGGCCTCCTTGATGTACAGCCCTGACTGATGTGTGTCAGTAGCTACTGGTGTTCAATAGCGAGAGGTCGATATCAAACCAGATGATAGCCAATACCTATCAATCTGGCGACTTTAAAACAAATAACCTATCAAGTAAGGATGAATGCTGTAACTCGTTGTTTTTATGGCATTTCCGTCCGGTTTACAACACTGGATTTGAATCCTTTACCGCTGAGCTGGGTTAGTGTCTGCGTTCAGGGTGTCATTAACAAAGACAACAGCGAACTTCCAGCTTCAACACAGTGAAGCATTCCACACCACCAAGCAATCCAACGCAATCAGGTAGCAGAATTCATATTTGATATGGAGACATGAGTGTCGCTTGGTAGCTGGCAGGCGATCAGCATTGAGCCACTTCCGTGTCGATCCCCGATTACCAAACACCGGATGAGGTGTCCTACAAACAATCTATGAGCCTGGCAGTTTGAGCCAGGCAAACAGCCGGATCAGAGCTTAACTGCACCTTCAGACTGTCCAACTGATGGGGTCCACTTCGCTACCTCATCTTTTAGAACTGTAAAATAATTTGACCGGTCAAAGCGATACTGATGACCAATATCTTGTAATGGAGAGTGGGCTAGATCAGAACGAACATGGGGAGGATCGTGATTGTGGATGCCAGTCGTAAGCTGGTACACCACAAACACCACACTGCGGTTTACGAGTGGTGTTCCAGGCATAGCGACACGTTTTTAAGTCAGCGGTTTTTAGACCCGGTCAAGACACTTTGACCGGATCCGTATCAGCTCTGATTATTAGCTGCGTCTGCGTCGGGCATAGCACATGCCAGTCAGACCCAACCCCATTAGAGCCAAAGTTCCCGGCTCTGGGACGGACACGGGCGCCACATTCACTCTGATGCCTGTCGAGGCAAGCTCTGCCCCACCAAAGGAGTACGCGGTCAGGTTAAGGTCAAATATGCCGGCGCCAAGCGGCGGTGAGCCCAGTAAAAATCCATAGTTCACCGAATTCTGGGCGACAGTGGAGTCTGCCACGGGTGTGCCAGTGTTGTCATAGGTACCCCCGCCGTTCGCTGTTGCGTTGGTTCCGTAATAGGCGTCAAAATCAAACACGTCATAGTCTGTAAACATCGTGCCCACACCCGGATCAGTGTCATACGAGAGAATCAGTTCTCCACCACTCTCGACGAGTTGAGGTATCGTCACTTGGTTCCCATCGTCTTTCAAACCCTCGATATTCGCCGACCATTCGTAATTCCACATTGCCCGATTCGAGGGTGAGTTGCTGTTTGCAAGATCGAATGAATAGGTATCAACCTCATCCCAGTTGAATGTGTTTTCCGGGCTCCCAGATTCGTTGTAGCGCAACTTGGCACGCAGACCCAGTTCGATGTCCCCGCCAATCGGGTTACTGGGAAAGAAAAGTGTTTCTGTAGACACAGTGAAACTGCCGTTGGCGTTTCCTGAACCGAAGATAATGTCCGGTGTGATGGGACCCGCATGCGCCGCACTTGCAAAGCCAAGCGCAGCGATGGCAGTCCACATTGACCGTTGGTACTTGAAAAACGTCATTTTACATCTCCTAATTATTCTGAATTTGGTGCCACCCCCTCAGATTGATACCTGGGCAGTAAACCTCAGCTTGCATATCTTGCTGTGGCTCTGGCTAATTAAAGCAATTTTTACACCACAAAATTTTATAATATATAAAACAGTCGGTTACGTTTACCCTCGGCGTTTATTCAGGATGCATGGCAAGAAAACGTAAAGATTTCCGACACTTAGCTTCACGGTGATCGGTTAGAATGCGAGATATAAAAATGACTATCCCCGATCGTGCGTATTCTAGGGATCGTGACCGGTTCACAAGCCGCCCTCAAGCTGATGCATCTCAACATAGGCATCGACCGCAGCGCGCAGTTCATTATCTGACCAGTTCTCGCTCAAACCTTACCCCCAAATAGGCCTTACACTCTCAGAGTAAAATCACCGGAGAAGTCGTTAATCGTTGATAATCCAGCCAAAGAAATCCGGAATCCAAGTGTCACAACACTCTGATCATTAATCCTCTAACAGGCTGTTGAAATTATTCCGCATGAACCGTGGGTTTGGTAACATACTCTCAGTCAAACTGATCCGGAGCCAATCAGATAATGCGCGGTCTCGACATCACTCAGGAAGCTTTGTTTTCCACGGTCCACCTGGACTCCTTCGTTCCCAAAGATCACCCGTTACGAGCGATCAAGGTTTTATTCGATACAGCGCTGACCCGCATTGACTGGCTCTTGGATGGCGCTTATTCCGAGCGTGGCAAGATGTCGATTCCACCAGAGCGGTTGCTCAGAGCACAGTTGTTACAGGTTCTTTATACGATCCGCAGCGAGCGACAGCTCATGGAACAGATTCAGTATAACCTCTTGTTCCGTTGGTTCATCGGGCTGACTGTGGATGACACGGTTTGGGACCACTCTTCATTCAGCAAAAACCGGGATCGATTACTGGAACATGACGTTATTCCGATACTGTTCGAGGAAGTCATCGCTCTTGCTCGCAAAAACGACTTGATCAGTGATGAACACTTCAGCGTTGACGGCACTCTGATTCAAGCCTGGGCTTCTCAAAAGAGTTTCCGGCCCAAAGGCGAGGGTGATCAGCCGCCTCGCGGAGGTGGTGGTCGAAACGCCGAGCATAACTTTCACGGGGAAAAACGCCTGAATGAGACCCATGAGTCCAAGACGGATCCCGACGCCCGCCTCTATAAGAAGTCCAAGGGCAGTGAAGCCAAAATGGCTTATCTGGGTCATACCCTGATGGAGAACCGCAACGGGTTGATTGTCGGTGCTCGAATCAGTCATGCCACAGGCAAGGCCGAGCGAGAGACAGCGCTGGAACTTCTGGCCACGCTACCGGGCGAGCATCGAAAGACGGTAGGCGCTGACAAAAATTACGACACCGCAGACTTCATAAGCCAGTGCCGAACGATCAGGATTACGCCCCACGTGGCACAAAACGACAAACGGCGTGGCGGATCGGCCATCGATAAGCGCACGACACGACACACAGGCTATCAGGCAAGCATGAAGGTCAGGAAACGAGTCGAAGAACCCTTCGGTTGGGGCAAGACCGTCGGTCCAATTCGCCAGATCATGGTTCGAGGGTTGGATAAGGCCAATCAGGTACTGAACCTCACCTTCATAGGCTGGAATCTGAGGCGAATGGTCAATATACAGGGGAGGTGCGCCTGATGGGTGCCCGACAGCCCGGGAAATCCCGGATCTCGGGTAAAAAGGGACGATTGAACCCGACCCAAATGCTGAAATCCCCTTGAAATTGCCTTACCCGAGCGGATTGATGGAAAAATATCGGTCTATTTCAACAGCCTGCTAAGGATCAAGACAATAACTAGGCTTACTCTTCATAGTTAGATGTGATGGGTTTTTATCCATTGATCGGTAAAGACTATTGATCATCAACCAGGTCTACATTCCTACTTGCCCTCTGCACTACTTGGCTTAGAATACTGTTTATTTATACAGTATTGAGTCATGAAAGCCGTCATCCTAGAACTAACCCAATACCCGCGAACCCTCTCGGTTCCACTCTACAACGACTCGGTTCACGCGGGCTTCCCGAGCCCCGCCAGAGACCACCTGGACAGCCAGCTGGACTTCAACGAGCTGATGATCAAGCGGCCAGCCTCGACCTATGTACTGCGGGCTGAGGGGCACTCCATGGTCAAAGGCGGCATATCACCGGGTGACTACCTGGTGGTGGACCGCTCCATTGAAGCCATGCATGGTCATATCGTGGTAGCGGCCGTTGATGGGGACTTCCTGGTCAAACGACTCCAGACAACGCCCTGCCCCAAGCTCATTGCCATGAGTGAACAGCACCCCGACATCGAACTGACGGGCAATCAGGAACTCGAGATCTTCGGCGTGGTGACCTTTGTGGTGAAAGCCATGCTGGGAGGTGATGTCTGAAACCAACCGTCATCGCACTCATTGATGTGAACTCAATGTATGCCTCCTGTGAACAGCTGTTCCAGCCGCACCTGAAGGCCAAGCCTGTGGTTGTCTTGTCCAACAACGATGGCTGTGTGATCGCACGTTCCGCCGAAGCCAAGGCGCTGGGTATCCCGATGGGCGCGCCGATGTTCAAGATCCGGGACATGATGCGTCGAAACCAGGTTGAGGTATTCAGCTCCAACTACACCCTGTACGGCAACATGTCGGCCCGGGTCATGGAAACCATCGAATCACTGGTACCACAGGTCGAGGTCTACAGCATTGATGAAGCCTTTGCGGACCTGACGGGCATCGACCCCGTAGAACCCCTCTGCCGACAACTTAAGGAAACCATCTACCGGAACGTGGGGCTTCCCGTCTGTGTTGGTGCCAGCTCAACCAAGACCCTGGCCAAGCTGGCCAACCGGGCTGCCAAGAAATACCGGGGCGCCCGAGGCGTCATTGACCTGACGAACCCCCAGCGACAACAGAAACTATTGGCGCTAACCGATGTCAGTGATGTCTGGGGTGTTGGCCCCCGGTTGGTGAAGCGACTCAGGGACATGGGTATTCAGACGGCACTCGACTTGGCTCAATGCGACCCTGAACACATTCGTTCCCAGTTCTCGGTCGTGCTGGCCAGGACCGTGCGAGAGCTGAACGGTGAATCCTGCATCGAGCTGGAGACCGCCCAGGTTGAACAGCAACAGATCATGTGTTCCCGATCCTTTGGCCAGCGAGTCACTGACCGCGGTGCCTTGAGAGAAGCCCTGGTTCGCCATACCGCCAATGCCTGCCAGCGCCTGCGTGCGCAGTCGATGGTCGCCGGCCAATACAGCATATTCATTCGAACCAGCCCATTCTCGGGTGATCCCTACTACGCCAACAGCATCAACGAACGACTCCCCTGGCCTACCGACGATACCGGCGTGCTGCTGAAACGGGCTGACCGACTGCTGGACCACATCTGGCGTGATGGCTTCCGCTACGCCAAGGCCGGTGTCATGTTGACGGATTTGTACCCACTGACCGCGAACCAGCCTGATCTGTTTCAGGAGTCCACAAGTCAACCGAGACGTCAGGAACTGTTGAGTCTTGTGGACCGGTTAAATCGTGAACGACGGGGAACGGTGACTTTCGCCAGTGAAGGCCAGCAGACTGGGGCTGCCACAGCCATGCGACAGGATCGGCTGTCTCCTCGTTTCACGACACGATTTGATGAGGTCCCTCGCGCTCGGCTGGATTAGCAAAAAAACCCTGTGCCACGAATGTAGCGCTCTACGTTGATCACCCCCGAGGTTTAATCCAGCCTTTCACTGACGTTTTAAACCATTCGCTGCAACTGGCAACCTCAGGTAAAGTGAGACGAGTCAGGCTCGTGACGGATCAGGCTGCGCGGCCCATTCAAACTGTACAAAGTGGGTTTGCACATTGAACCCTAAGTTGTGCGTATTTTTGCCCCACGTGAACACTGATTTTCACCACTCGTGAACACCTGTTTTTATCACACATGAACACCCTTTTTGCGGCAACGTGAACACTTTGGGCCTTTGGCAAAAACCCTGTTCACGACCGTAAAATCGGTGTTCACGTGTCGTAAAATTCCCCCTCCCATCCTCTTGTTGGTCTCCGATTGACCCGTATCCTGCGTCTCTTTTGCTTCATGAGGCGCAGCATGACCAAGAGGATCAACATGATCAAAGTTCGAGAAATCCTTCGCTTGCGCTTCAGCGCCGAGCTCTCTATCCGGCAGATTGCACGCAGCCAGCAGCTCTCGGTGGGCGTTGTCTCCAAATACGTCAAACGTGCCGAAGCCTTGAAGCTGGGCTGGCCATTGCCGGACAGCCTGAGTGATCAGGTGCTGCTTCAGCAGCTCCAGCCCGAGAAGCACGTGGTCGCCACCCTGGCCTTTACCGAGCCCGACTTCCCGCACATACACCAGGAGCTCAAACGCAAGGGCATGACGCTGCAGTTACTCTGGGAGGAGTATGCCGAGGCGCATCCGGAGCACTACAGCTACTCCCGCTTCACGGTCTTGTACCGAACCTGGCGCGGTACCCAGCAGCTCAGCATGCGACAGATCCACCACGCTGGGGAGAAGCTGTTCGTGGACTACTGCGGCCCCACCTTGCCGGTCGTAAACCCTAGCAGCGGGGTGATACGCACGGCCCAGGTGTTTGTCGCGGTATTGGGGGCCAGCTCCTACACCTACGCTGAAGCTACCTGGAGCCAGAGCCTGCCGGACTGGTTGAATGCCCACGCCCGTGCTTTCTCCTTCCTGGGGGGCGTGCCCAGGGTGGTTATCCCCGACAACCTCAAAAGCGCCGTCACCAAGGCATGTCGCTACGAGCCTGAGCTGAACCCCAGCTACCAGCAACTGGCCGAGCACTATGGTGTGGCGATCATCCCGGCGCGGCCTTACAAGCCGAAGGACAAAGCCAAGGCCGAGGTTGGCGTGCAGGTGGTTGAGCGATGGATCATGATGCGCTTGCGCCACCAGACCTTCCACAGTCTGGCCTCACTGAACCAAGCCATCCGCCTGCTGTTGGACGACCTGAACCAACGTCCGTTCAAGCAACGCCCCGGCAGCCGGGCGTCGGCCTTTGCCCAGTTGGATCAGCCCGCACTACGGCCGTTACCCGAACAGCCCTATGTCTATCGCGACATCAAACAGGCCCGGGTGCACCTGGACTACCACGTTGCCTACGATCAGCACTTCTACTCCGTCCCGTACCAACTGGTAAAGCAAGTGGTCCGGGTCCAGGCCGACGAGCACCTGATCACCCTCTTCCATGGGCAGAAACAGGTGGCCCAGCATGCCAGGGTGTATGGCGGCGGTCATACCACGGACCCCGCGCATATGGCGAAGGCTCACCTGCGGCATCAGGAGTGGTCACCAAAGCGGTTCCTGAGCTGGGCCGCGGGCATTGGCGAACACACCACCTATGTGGTCGAACATCAGCTCAGTGCCCGACGGCATCCGGAGCACGGCTATCGCGCCTGCCTGGGGCTACTGAGTCTGGCCAAGAAATACACTCCGGAACGGCTCGAACGGGCCTGTCAGCGTGCACGGTTGCACAAGGCCATGACCTACAAAAGCATCAATACCATGCTCAGCAAGGGGCTCGACAATACGCCCTTGCCGGAAGGCGACGCCCACACCCAATCAGAACTGCCCCTAGTGCATGATCATGTACGCGGGCCTGACTATTACCACTGAGACATTAAGGACTAACCCCCATGCAAACCCTCATTACCCAACTGAATAGCTTGCGTCTGACCGGTATGGTCGATGCCCTGCAACAGCAACAATCCCAGCCAACCACCTACAGTGAACTGGGCTTCATGGAGCGACTGAGCCTACTGGTCAACAGCGAACTGACGGTGCGCGATCAGCGCAAGATCACCCGGCTGTTGAAGCAGGCCAGGCTGCGCGTCAGCGCCCATGCCAGTGACCTGAACTACAGCGCTGGCCGGGGCCTGTCGAAAGACACCGTGGCGCAACTGCTCAGTTACGACTGGGTGCATCACCATCGCAACGTGCTCATTGAAGGCCCGACCGGGACGGGTAAAACGTACCTGGCTTGCGTGCTGGGTCAGGCCGCGTGTGAGCGCGGGCTTAGCGTGCGTTACTTCCGCGCCTCCCGGCTGTTCGAGATGCTCACCATCGCTCACGCCGACGGCAGCTATGGACAGTTGCTCACCCAACTGCAAAAAGCGGACATCCTGATCATCGACGACTGGGGCTTGGAAGTACTCAAACGAGCCCCGCGAACGGACCTGCTGGAAGTACTGGAGGATCGCCACGATCGCGGCAGTACGATCATTACCAGTCAACTGCCGGCTCAGCACTGGCATGAAGTGATCGGAGATCCAACCCTGGCGGATGCCATCCTGGACCGCCTGCTGCACAACGCACACAAGCTGGTACTGAAAGGAGAGTCGCTGCGGAAAAAAACGGTAAAAGTTGCCAGTACGTGAACACCTAAGGTAAAAAGGAAAATCCAACAAGCGGCAGGGATGGGGTGTTCACGTAACGTAAAAATCGGTGTTCACGTTCGCAGTAATACGCAAGTTGCACCGTTTGGTGCCTGCGCATCGTAACAGACCTTATAACCACCATGTCTTGCGCATTTATAACAGACCGTTATGGTTGCTGATTCAGGTTAAAAGCACGTTGTATTCGCTGTATTTCCCGACCAGTTAAAAAACATGTGAAATGCTGGCACCACCATCCTGAGAGATCACCTGACCCGAAACAAAACTGGCCTCATTACAGGTAAGAAGCATCGCCATATTTGCCACTTCGGCGGGGGTGACTTTACGTTTGGCAGGTGTAACACGGGCCCAGTCCGAGGTAAAAGCTACATTCGGTACCATGCCTGCCGAAACAGCACCTGGAGCAAGTGAGTTCACACGGATCGCATATTCAGACAATTCAGCTGCCATAACCCGGGTCATTGCCTCAATTCCGGCTTTTGATGCGCCATAAGCCAAACGTCCCTTTACGCCATGTTTAGCATGGATTGATGAAATGAATAACATCCGACCGCCTCCGTCCATCATTTCGGAAGCAACCTGTTGCGCAACTCGGAAGCAGCCTAACAGGTTGACGTTTAGGGCTTCTGAGAAATCTGTGTCCGACATCGACAGAAACCAACTTGCTTGGAAAATCCCGGCAGAATGGACCAGCACGTCAATGCCTCCAAGGATTTCTTTGGCTTGCGCGACGGCTCGAACGACAGATTGAGTGTCTGTCAAATCGACGTCCACCCAGGACACTTGATCGCTTGCGACCCTATCAAGATTCACTATATGGTCCCCGCGAGCTAGCAGTGCGGTAACAATGGCCGAGCCCAAAGTGCCGCTGCCGCCAGTAACAATCGTACGCAAGTAAGACTTAGTCAATTTCAACATCCGTTTGCAGCTGAAACCGTTCTGGATCGAACGTGGCAACTGAAATCTCCATCAATACACCATCCTGATCGTAGAGTTGGGCTACAATACGCAAAGCTGGGGCATTCGGTGTAAGACCAAGAACGGCTGCGGCTTTGAGAGGGCATTGGATCGCCTGAGTCGATTGGCTGACCCGCCCGACCGTGATACCAAAACGTCTCTCAATGATCTGAAACACGGAGGACTCGTTTTCCTCCAGGACATGTTCGATTGCGGCATAACGAGCAGGAACGTAGACTTGAGTGATGTTGAACGGCACGGTTTCATCCGGTAAGGACCGAGTCCCTTCGATTTCGAGCCAGTAGTCTGTTTCACTGGTATAATCTTCAAGGTGAGATATTTTCGCAGTAATCACATTGTTCGTACCAGTTACTACCAGCTTAGTGTCTCGTCCCAAGCTAAGTAGCTCATGCAGACCCGTTGTACCCATACTAAACTGTGGCTTTGCCTGGTCCGCTATTATGGATGTCCCCCCCCTTTTTTTGCGTTGTAAAACGCCCAGACGCTCAAGCCTCGCAAATGCTAGCCGCAGCGTGGACCGGCTTATGCCAAGCTGCTCTGCGTAGTCAGCTTCAGGTGGGAATTTGTAACCGACCCGGAGAATACCAGCTTGTAACTGACTGAGGATTGTATCAGAGACTTTTCTATAGAGCGCAGTCATTGCAATGACCTTGGCAACCAAAGCACAATTTCGGGAAATAGCGCTAACAACATCGCAAAGCCTAACAACAGAAAAAAGAAAGGCAGCGCAGCGCGAGCAATGGTTCCCATACTTTCTTCCGTTAGGGATTGGATTACAAACAGATTGAACCCAACAGGAGGTGTAATTTGGCTGATCTCGACAGCGACCACGACGAAGATACCAAACCAGATTGGATCGAAACCTGCAGCAGTGATTAGCGGGAGTGTGATAGGGAGAGTCATGACGATGATCGAGGTACCATCAAGGAACATACCCAACACCACATAGAACACCAACAAAACGACAATCAATGCCATGGGTGACAGACCAAAGCTTGCAATCTCGCTTGCGATAGCTTTGGGGATGCCCAAAAACCCCAAGGCTGAATTCAACAAGGCAGCCCCTATAATGATTAGTCCAATCATAGCGGAGGTACGCACAGCGCGCCTACCCGCAGCGATCATTGATGTCCACGTAAAACGACCCATGGCAACGGCGATGAGAACAGCTCCTAACACTCCCAGAGCGGCTAATTCGCTAACGCTTGCAAACCCCAAATAAAGTGCAGCCATAATTGTTCCGATCAGGGCTGTAATCGGACCTATATCGCGCAGACCTCGCAGCAGTTCGCGGCCTGTTGGTCGATCAGCGTGTGGCTGCGAACGCGTAAGAGTTTGATGCAATGCTATGTACAACATATAAATTGCGGCTAGAATAAGCCCTGGAATCACCCCCGCAATAAACAACTCAAGAATGGATTGTTCGGCAACCACTCCATAGATAATCATGATGATCGACGGTGGGATCAAGAAACCCAACGTGCCCGCTCCGGCAAGCGAACCCATCGCTAATTGACGATTGTAGCCGCGTGCCTGCAGTTCGGGCAGGCTGACCTTACCTACGATCGCGGTTGTCGCGGCTGATGAGCCCGAGACAGCCGCAAATAGCGTGGAACCGACTACATTGACATGGAGCAGCCCCCCCGGTAAACGACCCACCCAAGGAGATAAACCGGAGAAAAGCGAACGACCAAGGCCAGCGCTCACTAATACTTCGCTCATCAGGATGAACAAGGGTAACGACAATAAGGGCGAGGGAATTAGAGAGCCCCAAATAACACCGCTACTAAAAATATCCATAGGGATATTCGGTTTGAAAATGGCCAGCAACAAATAGCCTGTTGCAAATAGCGACAGACCGATCCATACGGAACCTGCGAGAAGAGCCACAAATATTAGAAGGGTGACAGTTGCGATTTCAGACATCGCTTTGTTCCTTTTCCTTGTCTGCACCACGCCACTCATAGCGTTGATTGGTCAATCGCCGGATAAACCGGGCAAAAAGATCAAGCCAAAGCTGTCCGAACCCCCACAACACAAACACCTGCGGAATCCAAAGTGGCGTCTTTGAAACAGAAGTTGCCAGAATGTTACGATCAAACGACGCCAGTACTTTTGTCCACATCGCTTCAAAGATTACAGCAACAATCACAAGTGCCACCAGGTTGGCGAGAACGTCCATCCACTTGGCCGCATTTAATGGAAGCTTTTCTGATACCAGAGAGATGCGTACATGTACCGCTGTCCTAATTGCTGGACCGGAAGCCAGCGCAAAAACCGCAGCCATAGCATATTGACTGAACTCCCAGGTAAAGGAGAAACTGCGGGCTTGCGCGCGCGCTATCACCTCGGCCAGCATGAGCGCGCAATAACCAAATATCAGTGTTACTGCGACAACTTCAGCCAGCCTGGATAAGCGGTCGATGATGATAAGTAACTGATTCATAATTATTGAGACACACTAGAGCAGAAAAACCTGCCCTCCTGCATCTGCTTACTTATCCATCTCTGCTGCATAAGCTTCAACAACCGCCTGCGCCTCGGGAACGTCAATATAGAAATCCGCCCACATAGATTTACCCGCTTCGGCCATTTTCGCCTGCAAGCTCTCATCAGCCATAGAAACGGTCATTCCGTTTTCGACAAGAATAGCAGTCTTTGCATCATCTTCTGCTGCTGAAGCTGCCCAGAAATCGGCTTCCATTTCATCGGCCAGGCGTTGAATGGTAGCTCGCTCTGTTTCGGTGAGAGCATTCCACGCGTCAAGATTTACCGTCACAGCATCCGGAGACATGGACCAATTCAGCGGATTGAAATGATCTGTAAACTGATAAAGCTTTGAATTGGCGCCCGTAGAGGTTGAAGTGGCAGCGCCGTCGACAGTGCCCGCAGCAACAGCAGTGGCGAGTTCTTCAAATGGCAGTTCAACCGGTGCAGCGCCCATTTTTTCAAGGAAAGTGAAAGAGGTAGCGTTAAAAGCGCGGATGCGTTGCCCGTTCATGTCATCGGCGCTAACGATTGCGTTTTTGGTATATACACCCGGTGATGGCCAAGGCACGTAGTAGAGAACCTTTTGATTACGACGAGCAAAAATCTCATCATAGGTCGGCCCCGCCACCTCGAGCCATTTGGTCATCTCACCCTGGCCTTGAATGAGGTAAGGTAAGGTATCCACACCCAGAAACGACTCTTCCCCCGCTTGCAGGAACAACAGCATATCGGCCATCTGTACTATGTTATTTTCAACCGCAGCCAGCTTTTCGGTAATGCCGACGCCAGTCTCACCGGATGGATAAACAGTGATATCCACAGACCCGCCAGTCTCTTCACGTACGGCATCGGCAAAAGCAACCGCACTTTCAGTCTGAAAATTATTGTCGCCCCATGCCGTCGACAGGTCCCACCTAGTCTCTGCTAACGCAGCGGTGCCGCAAAAGCTCAAAGCAGTTGACACCACCAGTAATTTTTTTAATAAGATCATTGAGATTTCTCCTGTTAAACTTTTTCTTTGTATTGTTGATACTGCACTACAGTTGCATCTTCAGACACAAGTCCATCTGATAGGTCCCGAGCAAGGGCGACACCATTACGATCAGTCGGTGGGCCATACCCCCCGCCTCCAGGTGTTTGGAGGATCACGCGTTCGCCTGCTGGTATTGTGTACATGCCCTTGTCGGTAATGCGGATGCCGTTGCTAATCTCTACTTGTCCCTTTGCACCGCTCAGCCCACCTTGGCGACCTTCGGGTCCAATCGTCAATCGTTCAAATGCAGCGGCCGACATGTGCATATCTTCATTGATCCTGGAACCGATTTCGATACGCTGGCCAAGTCCCCCGCGATATTGACCAGCCCCGCCACTATCGCAGATAAACTCCTTGACGTGATAGATAAGCGGTGCTGCAACCTCAGCTGACTCAACAGGTACTGATCCCACTCCTGACGGGAAGGCGGTAGTTGAGAGGCCGTCGGCACCAGGCCGCGCACCCATACCACCAAGCGCCACATTCAGTGATGTAAAATTGGTCTTACCTGCGCCAGACAGGGACAATGTCCACAAGGCACCAGCGCTTTCTGCCAAAACTTCGCCAGGCAAGGCCTGTTCAAGGCAGCCCAGCATTAAGTCTGGTAATGCCTGACCAATCACATGACGCGCTGTGACCGGGCTGGGACGTTGCGCGCTGACAACAAGACCGGGGGCTGCAGTTATATTAATTGCACCAAGAGATGCCTGGTTGTTCGGGACTTCAGGGGTAAGCAGGGCCCGTATGCCGAAGGAAGCGTATGCGGCGCTGTAATTTAGGGGGCAGTTGATACCACGTGCGACAGCCGGCGAAGAACCCGATAGATCCACGTCGATTCGTCCCTCTGAGATTGTCATGCGCGCTTTAAGTATAATTGGCTCATCATAACCATCAAGTGACATTGTATTCACATAGACACCTTCTGGCGCGCGACTGAGTGCCTTCCTAGTGCCAAAAATCGAACGTTCAAAAATGAAATCGGCCACTTCGAACAGATTGTCTAAGTCGTATTCATTCATCAGGTTCAATAAGCGTTCAACGCCAGTATCATTGCACGACAGCAAGGAGAGGATATCGCCTCGAGCTTCATGGGGCACTCTTGAGTTGGTCGTAACTATCCCTAGCAAATCCTCGTTCAGCGCCTTACCACGGCGCAGGTGCATTACTGGAAAAGTCACACCTTCTTCATAAACTGATGCCGCTTCTGCCGACCAGCCGCGACCGCCGATATCAACGATATGACTGGTCGAGGCTAGGTAGCCTACGATCCGCCCATTCAGAAAAGCAGGTGTTACGACAACAAAGTCAAATACATGCCCAGTGCCAAGCCAGGGGTCATTTGTCACCAACACGTCACCGGGTTTCAGGCTTTCAGCCGGAACATCCAGCAACATTGCACGAACACAGGCCGCCATAGTGTTGACGTGGCCCGGCGTTCCGGTCACTGCTTGCGCCAACATGTCACCCCTGGCATCAAATACGCCGGCAGATAAGTCTCCCGCCTCACGCACGATTGCACCAAAAGCCGCACGCATTAGGGCATTTGCCTGTTCTTCGCAAACCGAGATCAACCGATTCCAAAGGACATTTTGTGCTACGACATCTAACTTGTCGCTCATGTATCGCTCCGTTCCAGAATTAGGTGACCCTCGCCAGACGATTTGGCAGTCCAGCCCGGACGCACCAGGGTTGTCGTCTGATCTTCAATAATGACAGCCGGGCCAGAGGTTGCCTCGAAGCCGAGTGTCACACGATCCAAAACCCTATAAGTCAACATATCCTGAGCCGGCAGATCAAATACCTTACGGGTTAATGCCTCTGCGTCAGAACGTTGTGGTAAGAAGCTTTGCACATCCAATGTTCGCTCCTCCCGGGCGGCTACGCTAATCGAGATAAGCTCAATAGGAATATTTCTGAGTGTATACCCGACCAGCGCCTGGTAACGGTCAATGAATTGCGCTTCCAGGGTCAAGGGATCTACCACAAAACCTGAGCCTCCGGGATGTTCAATTACTACTTCAAGCCCTTGCCCCTGATAACGAACCTCTGCTTTTACTTTTGTGGTTACTTGAACGGCAGGTACTACGTCTTCCACAATGGCACGAACATAGTCGAGTTGTTCAGCCACGCGCTTTGAAAGCTCAACGGGCTCAACATCATCTAGCCTTAGCAATACCGATATTGCACTTTCAAAAGCCACGGGCGAGCGCAAGAATCCCACTGCTGAGCCAACCCCGGCATTCTTAGGCACAATAATGCGACGAATCCCTAGCTTTTCCGCGATACGTACTGCATGCAGTGCCCCTCCCCCGCCTGTAACCAACAGATCAAAGGCTGCAACGTCGTGTCCCAGCTCGATTCCGTGAATGCGTGCCGCATTTGCCATGGTTTCGTCTGCCAGTTCGATAATACCGGCAGCGGCGGTCGCTGTATCGGGGATTTCCATTGGCTCCTGAACACTTTTGGAGATAGCCCCCAATGCGTTTTCTGGATTCAGTGAGATCATTCCACCTGCGAACCCGCTTGCTGCGATATTGCCGACTATCAGGTGCGCATCGGTGATAGTCGCATCCTCGCCACCCAGACCATAAGCCGCGGGACCAGGATCGGATCCGGCACTTCTGGGGCCGACCTTGAGCCGTCCAAGCGTATCCACGTTAGCGATGGATCCACCGCCTGCACCGATTTCAACGAGTTCCACCGTAGGCACGCGAATAGGTAGCCCGCTGCCTTTGACATTACGCCATGCCCGGGCTACTTCGAACCTGCGCGTGGTTTGCGGATTACCGTCCTGAATAAAACAAATCTTGGCCGTGGTGCCCCCAATATCTAGCGAAAGCGTTTTTTTTGAACCGACTTCCTGTGCGACATGAGCTGCCAATGCAACCCCGCCGGCGGGGCCGCTTTCGACCAGTCTAATCGGAAAGCGTGTTGCCTGATCAAGGGTAGTGAGCCCCCCACCCGAGAGCATCATCAGAAATGATCCATTAAATCCTAGCTGCTTCAGTTCAGCCTCAAGCGTACCCAGGTATTTAGACATTAGGGGCCTAACATAGGCATTAGCACACACCGTAGAGAACCGCTCATATTCGCGAATTTCACTGGCGACCTCAGCACTCTTGCAGATGCATATCTCAGGACCCAATGTTTGCTGCAGACGCTCGGCCACATAGATTTCATGGTTGGGATTTAGATAGGAATGTAAAAACCCAATGGCGACTGCTTCTACATTTTCGCTTTTGAGTTTTGCAGCAAGCGCATCTATTTCAGCATCCTGCGGGGCGTGCAGAACTGAACCATCCGCTAGAATTCTTTCTTTCAGCCCCAGGCGAAGCGGGCGGTCAACAAGCGGAGTCGGCATTTCTATATTCAGGTCGTATTGCTCAAATCGCTTTTCGTAACGCATCTCAAGTACGTCCCGAAACCCATCTGTTGTAACAAAGGCCGTTTTTGCCCCACGACGTTCGATCAACGCGTTTGTCGCAAGAGTGGTTCCATGGGTGACTGACCGTATGTCCGCATGGGTTTTACCCAAGTCCGACAACAACCTAGCTACACCATCGAGCGCACCATGATCGGGCGATTGTGGTGTCGTCAGAACCTTTACTGAAGACAGACCCGCACTAGTCTCCGCCACTACGTCTGTAAAAGTACCACCAATGTCTATCGAAATTTTTACCATTTCTGATTATGTACGTACTTATTTTTAATAGTCAACATATTTTTAAGGAGAAACTCTATTTTGCTTTGTCTGAATAAAAGCTCATCTCATTTAACCATTAGATGAGCGTGACATTTATATATGGGTCTCGTCGTCTGTAGGGAGCAGATTTGACCCAAACAGGTTCTTGGCTTTATAAAAATGGCCTCGAATCTGATTATAAAATCCCTACTAATCAGTAGATTATAGAATTACTGACCCATCAGCGCCGTTTCGAACTATTCAGTACAATTGATTATTGAAGGGTTTCGGAATTGCATGGAGGTCAGATGTGGAACCGAAAGCATTAACCGCTGACGCTGCTAGGCTTGTGGATTTAAACAATGATGGTGTGGCTGGACGCTTACAAACAAATGGCCTGGCCTGTTATTCAGAGACATCATCAAATCGAGAGAACACGATCACCGCCCTCGACTGCTTACAAGAGGAGGTTGGTTATGCTATTGGTTCAATTCAGAAAAGAGCCCAGTTTTCGGTCTTAAGACTAAACGCACCAACCTGGCGTTCAGACACGAACAAACTCACTGACCGGAGGTTATGCAGGGCCAGTAGTGGTGCGTCGTCTATTGTCCGACCCCGCCAAGTGGGAATGAAATCGCTAAACCGGAGTTGTACCCGCCTCCACTGATCTGGAGATATTGTCAAATCTGGTGTATGACCCATCAGGCAGCGTTCCTGTCTGATTGATCTTTTACTTGCTCTCCGTCCCGAAACTGGACGTTGTTGATCACCAGTTCCAGGAGCTGAAAGCCCTTGATGCGCTTCCAATTATTCTGAGCCGTTTGCATCAGTTTGAAGACCATGGCCAGGGTGGTTTCCCTGGAGCCACAGCCTCGGGTTTTCTTCGTTCTCAGACGCACGGTCGCGAACGTCGATTCAATCGGGTTCGTGGTCCTCAGGTGTATCCAATGCGCCGCCGGGAAGTCGTAAAACGCCAGCAGCTCTTCTCGGTCCTTGCGCAGGCAGTCCATGGCCTTGGGGTACTTGTCGCCAAAGCGGGTCAGCGTGTTGTCAAACGCCGCCTGGGCTTCGGCACGACTCGGCGCCCCATAGACGTCATGCAGGGCGGACTTGACCTTGGGCTGCATCGACTTGGGCAGCTTATCCAGCACGTTGGCCGTTTTGTGGACCCAGCAGCGTTGATGCACCGTCTCCGGGAACGCCTTGCTCAGGGCGTTCCAGAAGCCCAGAGCCCCGTCGCCGACAGCGAGTTTCGGAGCGCCGCCCAGGTTGCGGTGCTTCAGGTCCCGCAGCAACTCCAGCCAGCTGGCTTCGGACTCCCGGTGGCCGTCTTCCACCGCCACCAACTCTTTGCGGCCATGTTCGGTGACCCCGACAATGACCAGCAGGCACAGCCGGCTATCCATGCGGACCTTGCTGTAGACACCATCGGCCCACCAGTACACGTAGCGCTTCTGGCTCAGGTCCTGGCGTTGCCAAGCCTTATGTTCGTCCAGCCAACGGGCTTTCAGCCGGGAGACAGTATTGGCAGACAGGCCGTCGGCCTGTTCGCCCACTAGCGCCGTCAACGCCTCTTGAAAGTCGCCAGACGATACCCCGCGCAGGTAGAGCCAGGGAATCAGCTCATCAAGGCTCTTGGCGCGCTTGAGATACGGCGGCAACAGCTGGCTGTTGAACTTGATGCCAGACCCATTGCGGTCACGCACCTTGGGCACCTGAACCGGAATATCGCCGACGCCGGTCTGGATCGTACGTTCTGGCAGGTGCCCATTACGGACCACCGCCTGCTGACCCTCAGGGGTTTTCTTATCAGCGCACTGCGCCAACAACGCCGCCAGCTCGGTATCAACCGCTTCAGCAATCAGCTTGCGGGCACCCTGACGTATCAG
>Ga0307973_1000482_pt1 | contig 21408 bp, 18 predicted proteins | sample OrgLakmetagen782_FD_201837 | JGI IMG/M metagenome (GOLD analysis project Ga0307973, IMG submission 201837) | Saline water microbial communities from Organic Lake, Antarctica - #782 | ecosystem: Environmental > Aquatic > Non-marine Saline and Alkaline > Saline | place: Antarctica: Organic Lake...
GGGTCAACACTTCGCCCACCGGCACGGCGGCCTGGTCACGGTACTTGCTGACTTTAACGCCAAGCGCGTCCAGCCGCGGCTCCAGAGCTTTATCGCGGCGGCGCTCGTTTACGCCGTATTCTTCGTTGAAATGAACCTGGCTGATCTTATGCTCGCGGCAAAAAGTTTCCAGTGTATCCAGCGACTGCTCAAAGTCTGCGGCCCGCAAAAAACTCAGGGCAATACCCAGCCTGGCCAGTTCCTGTGCCAGCGCGTCGGCGTGGTCTAACATCAGGCGCACTTTGGCCGCCGACCAGTCGTGGCTAAGCCACTGCTCTGTAGTGACTATAAAGCAGGCTTCAACCGGCTCGCCGGATGATTGCGCAGCGCTCTGGCAGGCGGCGGCCAGGGCCGGATTGTCGGCGGCTCTAAGGTCGTTACGGAACCAGACCAGCTGGGTCATGGTGTCTCCTGAGTGTTGGCTAAAGGGGTTATGCGAAGCTAACCATACGGGTAATTACACCCCGCACAGCCAATAAAATCACGCGCTTATCTATTCGCTGCTATTGTGGTATTGGATTATAGTGAGCGCAACATGGCGACTGACAAAACAGGAATATAACGGCGTATGAAACAGCCCGCAGAGCGAGCTCTGGCCGCTGACCAGCGCTGGAAGTCCAGCAACGATGACGGTCTGTGGGCCAGCCCGTACACCCTGAAATCTGGCGAAACCCAGCACCACAGCCTGGGCCACTCGCAAATCTGGGTGACCTTGCTGGACATGGAATGGCAAATACGTTCCCAGCAGGAAGAACAGCAGCAGGTGCCGAAAGACTGGAAGCTGGTGACCGGCCACTCATTGCCATCGTCAGACATTCCAGTGCAGCGTTTCATCCGCAACGGCGATGCCGAAATGGTGACCTATGTTCCCGCCATGGCGGACCGCCCAACGGTTATTCGGCCTTACCAACCGCTCACCATAGCGGCCGATGGGCATTGCGTTATCTATGTAGGCACAGCCCTTTGGATGAACGTGTGCATCGGCCCCAAACAGGTGTTGGTTGCAAGCATACCGCTGTCGGAACCGTCGTTGACATGGGTCGGTAGCAACACCATGGAAGGCGAGCTGTGTTATTCCGCCCAAAGCTACGCCCGCCTGGCGTTAGACGCGGTGCCCAAGCGCCCCTGGCGCGCGGTTACCCCGGTTAACATCCACAACCGGCGGCCGCAGCCTTTGTTAGTCGAGCGCTTCAACCTGCCTACCCAGCTGCTATCGATTCACCGCAATCACCTTGGCCAGCTGTGGACACCAGGGGTGAATGTGGAAGTAGACACCGATGTGACCGCCGCCAGCATGCGGGTAGACCCATCGCCCCCGCCGGCTGCCCCTGCGAGCCCCTGGGCCCGGCCCGGGAGCAAGTCAGCCGCGGGCGCTTTGTGCGCACTCTGGACCGGATATTCGGTTGACCTTTTTTTGTGTTGATCTTCTATTTGGCTGCCTTTCTATTTGATTAGTTTTTTATTTGAGTGACCTTCTATTTGAGCGACTTTCTATCCGAGTGACCTTTTATTTGATTGACCTTCTATTCGAGTGTTACGAGCCGGGAGTAAACGTACTGTGTTGGAACAACTAAAACACATGGCTGCCAGCGTGGTTGATGGCATTGCCTGGGGCCAATGGTTCAGTTCGCTGTTCCTGTTTGGCTTAGGCCTGCTATTGGCTACGTTTGCAGCCCGCAGTGTCGGCCGCTTTATGGCCAAACGCGCCTCGCGCCATCACACGGTGATGCTAAAGCGCTTGGTGTTTTATGCGATTACCGTGATTTTTGCGGTGGCCGCTCTGCGCGAGGCCGGGTTTTCGCTGGATGTGGTGCTGGGTGCAGCCGGTATTTTAACCGTAGCCATCGGTTTTGCCTCGCAAACATCGGCCTCCAACATGATCAGCGGCTTGTTTCTGCTGGTGGAAAAGCCGTTTGAAATTGGCGACGTAATTGAAGCTGACGCCACCATTGGCGAGGTGGTCAGTATTGACATGCTGAGTGTAAAACTGCGCACGCCAGACAACCTGTATGTGCGCATTCCCAATGAAACCCTGATCAAAACCAAAGTGGTTAACCGCTTCCGCTTCCCCATTCGCCGGCTCGACCTGACGGTGGGCATTGCTTACGCTGAGGATGTAGAGCGGGTAGAAAAATTACTGCTGGCGCTGGCGGAAAAACACCCAACTTGCTTGAAAGAGCCCAAGCCATTCGTGTTGGTGACCGGGTTTGGCCAGTCGTCGGTAGACGTGCAGTTTTCGTTCTGGGTGCCTAGGGAAAAGCTTCTGGCCAGCAGAAGTAGCATGATGATTGCGGTTAAAAAAATGCTCGACCGGGAAAAAATTGAAATCCCGTTCCCCCACACCAGCATTTACGCCGGTAGCCAATCAGAACCTTTCCGTGTGCAGCTGATGGCGCCGCAAAATTTGCCAGACAAGGAACAGCCAGATGTCCGCAAAGACAGCTGAAGGCTTAACACCAGCTAAAGGCTCTACAGCAGTGCGCCTGGGTTGGCGCGAGTGGGTGGCTCTGCCCGACTTGGGCATTGGCCTGATTAAAGCCAAGGTAGACACCGGTGCGCGCACATCGTGCCTGCACACATTCCGCACCGAGCCCTACACTGAAAACGGCGAGCGCCGGGTAAAGTTCTGGGTGCACCCGACACAGAATGACCTGCAAGAGGTGATTGAGTGCGACGCGCGGGTGCTGGATGAACGCAACGTGTCCGACTCCGGCGGCCACAAAGAATCGCGGCTGGTGGTTGAAACCACCCTAGTGGTGGGCGACCAAAGCTGGCCCATAGAAATGACACTGACCAACCGGGACTCCATGCGTTTTCGTATGTTGATTGGCCGTACCGCTATGGCGGGCCGGGCCACCGTTTTCCCGGAAGCATCTTATCTGGCCGGGCAACCGGCATTGAGGAACGAATGATGAAAATTGCCGTGCTATCCCGTAACCGCAAATTGTATTCCACCCGCCGGCTGGTGGAGGAAGGAGTCAACCGCGGCCACGAGGTGCGGGTAATTGACTGCCTGCACTGCTCCATGAACATTACCTCGGCAAATCCGGCGATTCATTACCACCAGCAGGTGCTGGAAGATTTTGACGTGGTTATTCCGCGTATCGGTGCGTCGGTCACCTTCTACGGCACCGCGGTACTGCGCCAGTTTGAAATGATGGGCACCTTTCCGGTGAACGAATCGGTCGCCATTACCCGCTCCCGCGACAAACTGCGCTCGCTGCAGTTGTTAGCCCGCAAAGGCGTTGGCATGCCCGTCACCGGTTTCGCCAACAAGCCCGATAGCGTTCCTGATCTGTTGAAAATGGTGGGCGGCGCCCCGGTGGTTATCAAACTGCTGCAAGGCACCCAGGGCATAGGCGTGGTGCTGGCGGAAACACGCACCGCTGCGGAAAGCGTGATTGAAGCCTTTATGGGCCTGAAAGCAGACATATTGGTGCAGGAATTCATCAAGGAAGCCGGCGGTGCCGACATTCGCTGTTTCGTGATAGGCGACAAAGTCATTGCCGCCATGAAACGCCAGGGCGCCGACGGTGAATTCCGTTCCAACCTGCACCGCGGCGGTACCGCTTCGCTGATCCGCATCACTCCGGAAGAGCGCCGCACCGCCATTTCCGCGGCCAAAGCCATGGGCCTGAACGTGGCCGGTGTAGATCTGCTGCGCTCATCCCGCGGGCCGCTGGTGATGGAAGTAAACTCCTCGCCAGGGCTTGAGGGCATTGAAAACGCCACCGGCAAAAACGTCGCCGGTTTGATCATGAGTTGGATTGAAAAAAATCAGGCCCCCAGCCGCACAAAAACCCGGGGCAGAGGATAACCGATGGCACGAGCTCCCTTTGAAATTGCCGGCATTCAGGTTCAGCCGGGCACCCGCCAGACCATAGAAGTCCAGGTCGCCAAGCTGTACACCCACACCCCGCTGCACATACCGGTGGAAATTGTGCACGGCCGCCGTGACGGCCCGGTGCTGATGGTGTGTGGCGCCATTCACGGCGATGAAATCAACGGCGTAGAAATTGTGCGCCGGGTACTCACCAACACCGCACTGCGTAATGTGCGCGGCACATTGGTAGCCGTGCCCATTGTTAACATCTTCGGCTTTGTGCAGCGCACCCGCTACCTGCCAGATCGCCGTGATTTGAACCGCTGTTTTCCCGGCAGCGAAAGCGGCTCTTTGGGCGGGCGTATTGCGTATTTGCTACGCACCCAGATTATGGAACACGTTACCCACATTATTGACCTGCACACAGGCGCCATACATCGCTTTAACCTGCCGCAGATTCGTGCCGAGCTGAAAACCCCTGAAACCGCCCGCATGGCCGAAGCATTTGCTGCGCCGGTGATTATAGACGCCGGCCTGCGCGAGGGCAGCCTGCGCGCCTACGCCGATTCACAGAATATTCCAGTGATTACCTATGAGGGCGGCGAAGCCTTGCGCTTTGACGAAGTGGTCATCGCCAGCGGTGTTAAAGGCGTGATGCGGGTAATGCGGGAGCTGGAAATGACACCGGCCAAAAAGAGTGTAAAGCCGCCTCGCAAACGCTCCGAGGTTGCAGCCAGTTCCCAGTGGGTAAGGGCCGATATAGACGGCATCATGCGCCCGGTGGCCAAACTGGGGCAAAAAATCAGAAAAGGCCAAAAGTTGGCGATGGTTGCTGACCCTTTCGGGGCCTCGGAAACCGCCATCATCTCCCCCTGTTCCGGCATTGTGATTTGCGTGAATAACCTGCCGCTGGTGAACGAAGGCGAGGCGATTTATCACATTGCCCGTTTCGACGAACTCGGCGAAGCAGAAAAAGCCATGGACTATTTCCGCGACAGCATGGAATCGGAAGTCAGCGAAGCGGTATTGCCGGTTCACCCCTGGGATGAACTGCAAAAATAATAATGTCGCCCATTGCGGGCGAGTTGACTATAGTCAGATTGAGTAGACCCACGCCTACGCAGTGGGGATGAAAGTGAAAATCATACTTTTGACTGATAAGAACAGGAGAGGGCGTTGGTATAGTGTGATCCTGATAGTTCTATCACAGCAAGAACACAAAAATAAACGGAGTAGTCTTCCAATGATAAAAAACCAACACGCGCCGCGCATCTGGAAGCGACTGCCGCTGGCGATTGCCATCGCGGCCGGCTTTTCCGGTTATGCCTCAGCTTATTCTTTTGATTCCGAAAAATTGGGCGGCGTAGAAGCCCAATTTAATACCACACTTACAGCCGGGGCTACTTGGCGTACCGAGAATCGTGACAAGGGTTTGGTGGGCCTTGGTAACGGAGGTACAGCTTCCTCGACCAACTACGACGACGGCAACCTGAACTTCGACAAGGGCGATACGGTTTCCAAACTTGTCAAAGGCAACAGCGAGCTCTTCCTCAGTTACGATGTCGACAGCAGTGTGCTCACCCGCGTAGGTGCGCTGGTACGTGGCCGCTACTGGTACGATTTTGAACTGAAAGACGAAAACCGTCAGCATGTGCCACTAAGCTCGGATGGTAGAGACAACGCCTCCGGCGGTGAAATTCTGGATGCCTTTATTTTTACCGACTGGTACTTTGGTAATGTTCCAGTAAGTGCACGCTACGGCAACCAGGTGGTCAGCTGGGGTGAAAGCACCTTCATTCAGGGTGGCATTAACACCATTAACCCTATCGACGTAAACGCTTTTCGCGCCCCAGGCGCCGAACTGAAAGACGCTCTGCTACCGGTAGAGATGTTTTATCTCTCTGCGGGTATTACCGAAAACGTGACCATAGAAGGCTTTGTTCAAACCGACTGGGAGAAAACTCGTATTGATGACTGTGGTACTTTTTTCTCCACGGTGGATTTTGTGGCAGATGGTTGTGGGCCGATCTTACCCAGCGGAGCAGCTCCTGATGCACTAAGCCTGATGGGGCCGACCATTAATAGAGTCGCTGATCGCGAAGCCGACAGTAAAGATCAATTTGGTATAGCACTGCGCTGGTATGTGCCAGCTCTGAATGATTCGGAGATCGGCTTTTATTACATCAAATATAATAGCCGTCTGCCGTATATCAGCGGTATCGTGAACGACGGCCCTGGTACAAACACACTTCCAGAATATTACATTGAATATCCGGAAAATATTGATCTGTATGGTATTAGCATCAACACAACCATTCCAGGTGGTTGGTCTCTCGGTGCTGAGTACAGCTTCCGCAAAGACCTGCCCCTGCAATGGAACGCCTTCGAGCTAATTACCGCCGGGCTGCAAACGGGTACTAGCTTGTTAGAGCAGCAACGTCGTGAAGAGTTAGGAATACCTTTTCCGAATGCCATTCAGGGAGCTGTCTCAGGAAACGACCGCTTCGATGTTTCTCAGGCACAATTTACATTGATAAAGTTCTTCGATCAGGTCATGGGTGCCAGCCGCCTGTCGCTGATTAACGAAGTTGGCGCTGTTTATGTGCACGGTCTGTCCGGCCGTTATGGCCGACCAGGCACTTATGGTCCTGGGCCTACTTTGTTGTCTAGTGGGGAGCCGTTGCCGAGTGGGGTGGATTTATGCACGGGTTCTTCCGCTGTTGCGAACCTCAACCCCGCTTACTGTGAAAACGAGGGCTTCACCACCGACTTCTCCTGGGGCTATCGCACCCGCTTGGTATGGGATTACCTGAACGCATTCTCTGGCGTGAACCTGTTCCCGCGTTTGGCCTGGAGTCACGATGTCAAAGGCTACGCCCCGCAACCCGGTGGCGCGTTTAACGAAGGCAACAAGTCTATTGGCTTGGGCTTAGAGGCGGTTTATCAGAACAAGGTCAGTGCTGATATCAGCTACACCAACTACTTCGGTGGCAAACCCTATAACGACTCCAGAGACCGCGATTTCATCAGCGCGAGCGTTTCCTACTCGTTCTAATCCGTCTCTCATTCGTTTAGCGAGGTGATAACTATGAAATTGAACAAGAAATTATTGACCACCGGAATTCTTGCGGCATCGCTGTTCAGCATGAACGCCTTTGCCGCGGTGTCAGGCAGCGAGGCCGCCAAGCTGGGCGATACGCTGACCCTGATGGGTGCTGAACTGGCTGGCAATGGCGGCGCTATTCCGGCCTTTGAGGGTGGCTTGACCACCCCGCCGGCCGGCTACAAGAACGATGGCATCTACGTCAATCCGTTCCCGTCAGATACGCCAGAATTCACCATCGATCGCAGCAACGTGGATCAGTACCGCGCTAATCTGTCGCCGGGCCAGGTGGCGATGATCGAAAAGTACGACGACTTCGTGATTCCGGTGTATCAAACCCGCCGCACCATGGCGTACCCGCAAGCCGTGCAGGACCAAACCCGCGCCAATGCCACCACGGTGGCATTGAAAGAAGGCGGTTCAGGGCTGGAAAATTACCAGGCCGGCACGCCTTTCCCGATGCCACAAAGTGGCGTGGAAGTTTACTGGAACCACATCACCCGTTACCGCGGCGGCTCGGTGCTGCGTAACATTGGCCAGGTAACACCCACAGAAAGCGGCGATTTCAGCGTGGTACGGTTTCAAGAAGAGCTGACCTACCGCACCTTTCTGGAAGACGCTAACCAGAATCTCGATCCCAACGTGCTGTTTTACTTTAAACAGGCCATCGTAGGGCCGGCTCGGTTGGCAGGTAACGTGCTGCTGGTGCACGAAACTATCGACCAGATCGCAGAACCCCGCCGTGCGTGGATTTACAACGCCGGCCAGCGTCGTGTTCGTCGCGCGCCTCAGGTGGCTTATGACGGCCCGGGCACCGCGTCCGACGGCATGCGTACTTCGGATAACCTGGACATGATGAACGGCGCCCCAGACCGCTACAACTGGGAGCTTGTGGGCAAAAAAGAAATGTACATTCCGTACAACTCTTATAAGCTGCTTGATCGTGACCTGAAATACACCGATATCGTGCGGCCTGGCCACATCAATCAGGAACTGGCCCGTTATGAACTTCACCGGGTATGGCACGTGCGCGCTACATTGAAAGAAGGCGAGCGCCACATCTATGCCAGGCGCGATCTCTACATTGATGAAGATTCCTGGCAAGCAGCGGTGATTGACCAGTACGACGGCCGCGGTGAACTTTGGAGGGTGTCAGAGGCTCACGCCCTGCAGTTCTACGATCGCGATGTGCCCTGGTACGCCATTGAAACCATCTCTGATTTGCTTTCTGGCCGCTATCTGGTACTGGGCCTGACCAATGAAGAAGCCAACCCTTACGAGTTCGGCATTCAACGGCAGTCCCGTGATTACACTCCGGCAGCGCTGCGCAGGTCTGGTGTGCGCTAATGCTTTAGGGAGTACTTTGTAAAAAGTGCTTTGTAGGTAGAAAGTACTTTGCCGGTAGAAAGTACTTGGAAATAAAATGGCGGGCCTTGGTGCCCGCCATTTTTATGCTAATCTGCCCTGTACCTTAATCGCGGCAGCCAAGCCGTCGATTATAATGCCACTTTTGGAATTTGCCGGTCAGCGCAGGGCTTTTGTTCGCCACGCGCCGGTATCGACGGGGCAGTGCGTGAAACAAGTTGAACAGGGTAAAGCAGCAAACGACGAATTCCAGACCGCTAACAGCGCGCTTCAGCGTGGCGAGCGGGTACGTGAGCTCCTGCAGCAGCGGGTAAAACTGCCATTTGATGAAAAACATCTGCAAGGTTTGCTGGTTCGGCCAGAGTTAAACCAGGCGCTGATGGCCAACGTGGTGCCCGCCGGATTGCTGAACATTCACGGCCCTTGCGGCTATGGCAAATCGGCCGCCGCTACGCAGGCGTTGTTGGCGTCTGATTTCTCCTCCGCTCATATTCGCTGGTTAACCCTGAACGCTCAAGATAACGCCCCCGAGCGTTTTTTAATGCTTCTAGCGGTAGCGCTGAATCAGCCTGAACCTGCGCACAGCGGAGCTTTTGCCGACGGCTTGCAGTGGTTGCTGGCGGCCACAGAACGGCCCGACTCGGCCAGCCTTCTGCCTCGAGTGCTGGTGCTAGACAATCTGGATGCAATCAACAATCCGGCGGCCTTGGCCTTGTTGCAACAACTGGTGGATAACCTGCCAGCGCAACTGCGCCTGCTGGGCATATCCCGCGGCCCGCTGGCTATCAGTACCCATTCTCTGGAACTCCAAAACCGTTTCACCAGCCTTGGCCCGGATAAACTTGAATTCAGCCGCAGCGAAGTGTTTGAGTTTTTTGCCGGTGAACTTCAGCAACAGCAGTTGACCACCGTTGCGGTAGACCATCTTTACAGCCTCACCGAAGGCTGGCCAACGCCCCTGGGGCTTTACCGCGGTGAGTTGCGCAGTGATCGCGAGCGCAAAGCCCTGCAAGACACCGCAAGCGTTCAGCGTTTTCTGGCAGACGCCGTATTGGGCCGTTACACAAAGGCGCAGCTGTTGGCGCTGCGCGCGCTGGCCGAGCTTGACGTGTTTTCTGACGATTTATTCGCTGCGCTGGCGGATACCACGACTGAATTAGCCTTAGCACCTCCACAAACAGTGCTCTCGCAGATAACGCCTACACCGACAACACTCTCACAAATAGTACCTTCAGAGGCGGTCGAGCGCGGTTTGCCGGCAAAGCTTATGGCCGGCCGTGGCCGCTGGTATCGGCTGAATCCACTGTTGCTGGACTGGTTGCAAACGCCGGCGTTGAACGGCAGTGCTCAGCGCATGTTGCGGGTGAGTGAGTGGTTCGCCCAGCGCCGGCAGTACTCAGAAGGCTTGAAATACGCTCTGATGTCTGCAGACGTGGGACAGATCCGGCGCATGGCGGCGGAAGGCTCCGAGGCTCTTCTTCTGGGGCAAGACACCGCATCGTTGCTACGCCTGAGGCGCAGTCTGCCGGCAACCGCGCTGGCCGCCAATCCACGGCTGCGGTTGGTTTTTGGTTGGGTACACGCCATTGGCGGGCAATGTCGCCAGGCAACCGAGCTGGTTGAACATTTGGGCGAGGTGGAAACACACGATATTCCCCTTGGGCGAATTCAGGCCTTGCAGGCATTTATTGCTCGCGGCCAAGGCCAGGTAGAACCGGCCCTGGCGCTGGCAGAAGCGGCCTTGGCTGATCCTGAGTTGTCCATTCAGGGCCAGCTGGTTACCCAACTGGTGCGCTCCAGCGCCTTGTGTGCTCTTGGCCGTTTTGCCGATGCCCGCGAGGCCAGTCGCGAAGCCGCGCGGCTGGCGCGGCAGGCTGGCGATACCGGCTCAGAAGCCCTGGCGGTTTACGCCCATGCCCGCATTGAACTGAGCAAAGGCGAACTGCGCCATACCGAACACCTGCTACGCAGTAGCCTGGACACGGCCATGCAAGAACTGGCGCGGCCGGCGCGGGTAGGGGAAATTCGACTACAACTGAATCTTGCACTGGTGTTATGGCACCAAGGACGATATCAGGATGTAGACCGGGTATTGGTCGTGTGCACCCGGCAAGCCGAACAGACCCGGGATCTGGGCCTGTTAATGGCCATGTGTTTGCGGGTATTTATCTGCCGCAGCCAGAGCCATTTTGACGAAGCCTTTGCCTGGATTGCCCGCGCCGAACGCACCATGCAGTCATGGCAGGTAGACGGCGAACTTTACGTGCCGGTGTTGGAGGCGTTAAAGGCATCGTGTTGGCTAGCCCAGGGCCAGACCGACAGGGCGGCCCAGGCGCTGGCCAAAATATTGCCCTACCGCCAGTCTGGATATTCACCGGAGCTGTTCCCTACCATGCCGGGGCTGATGGATTGCCTGCAAGTGCGCATTGCCATGGCTCGCGGGGAATATGGCGCGGCCAGAACCCGGCTGAATGGCCTGCGTGTTGGCTACCGCGATGCCGTTCCCATGGGCGCAGACATGCACATGGGCCTGTTAGACGCCGCGCTGCTTGACCGGGAAAAAAGCCCTACCCAAGCCGTCAAACGCCTGGTCAGTATTGTTGAGTCTGCAGCCAAAGAGCATTTCATCAGCCCGTTTAACGAGCTTAAACAAGAACTTGAACCGCTGCTACGGCAAACGTTTGACCAGCTTCCAACCGGTGTTTTCACCGACGCTTTGGCAAAGCTGTTCGGCATTAAGGCTGCGACGAGTAGGCTTGTGCCCTTGGCCGAGCCTATCAGCGAGCGAGAAAAAGGCGTGTTGGAATGCATTGCCCGTGGTCTGTCGAATCAGGAAGTCGCAGACAAACTGCACATTTCGCTGCACACCGTTAAAACCCACGCCCGCCGAATAAACGCCAAGCTGGGTGTGAAATCCCGCACCCAGGCCATTGTTCGAGCCCGCGAACTGGGCGTGCTCTAGCGAGCTATGCTTCGAGATAACAGCCGCCTAAACGACCGCTTTTAGCGCGGCATCAGTTCGTTAATAGTGCGGGCGCTGGCCAGTTGTTGCAAGTGAGCCGGGGTGCGATCCTGCAAAATCTCGACAAACGTCTGATCGTACGCGGCCAGATTGTTATGGCTGATCATTGCCGTTATCTCGTCGATGTACTCGTCCCCACGCTCGGAGTAAAGCTCCAACCCCGCGGCCAGACCCTTGCCAGACAGCGGTTCCTGTTGTTTGCGATCGGTCAGGCGAATATCCCGCAATGTTTGATAAGCAGGGTGGCGGTTCAGGTTCTCTATATAGGCCAGTACCGAACGATAGGGAGAAGAGAACTTTGCCACCTCGTGGCTGGCGCCCGATACCCGGCTAAGCGGAACCAGGCCGCAGCCGGCGGTGAAACACCATTGGCCGAAAAGATTGTTCCCTTCCACCGCAAAACGCGACGTGCCCCAAGCGGACTCGTTAGCCGCCTGGGCCATAATCAGCGACGGCGGTATTACGTCCAGGCGCTTTTTTAGCTTAGCAATCTGGGCCCTGCCCGCCAGCGCGAGATCTACCCGCAGGCGCTTGGCTTCGTCTTTCAGCCATTGCTTTTCTTTGCCGGTAAGCTCGGATTTTGCAGCTAAAGCGTCCAGGTACTCACGTTCCAGCAAAATGCGGCTGTTTGCCAGCACAATGCGCGGGAACAGAAATTCAAAAAAAGCGGCTTTTTTTTCGTCAGTATCCGCGTAGCCAGAAAAATCGGGTAAGGGCGCATTGGCCCAGCGGGGCAGCGCCGGTAGCGTGGCAAACTGAAACTCCTCGCCGGAATAGTAACGGCTGCTGAATGCGTTCGGCGACGGTTTATAAAATGCTCCAAACAAAGCACCGGCAAGCAGTAATATAACGAACGCCAGAGCATGACGCTTCTTGGCAGCGGGGGAAGGTGCGCCTGTGTTAACTGACATATCACCTCTGGGCTCGGTAATAACCTGATTGGTTATTGTGGTTAGGTGATTAAAATACCAGCAGCGCGGCCAATACACAAAAATCCCCGGCCCGCGCACTGCGGCCCGGGGATTTTTTCAGGTTCGGCAGCAAATTGATCAGAAGTACAATTTCATACCGGCCATAAGGCCTTCGTCCAGGTTCAGATCTTTGCTGCCATCCAAATCTGTGTTCAGGTAGCGGTAACCGGCAAACAACTCTGCGTTACGAATCACACGGTAACTAACGCGGGCTTCAAGGCTGGTCATGTCATCGGAATCGCCAAACGCCAGAATGCTGGGTGCATAGTGCAGGCCGCCAGTGACTGACAGGCCCGGTACATCGGGAATGTTCACAGTTGCATAGCCGCCCAGCGCCAAAGCGCCACCGTCAACCCGGTCATCGTCCCAACCGATCAGGCGCATACCCAAGCCTGCCGTAGTCGGCAGATTGCCAAGGGCTGTGCGGCCTTGAGCGTGAAAATCCACGTTGCCGATGTGGCGGCTGCCTTCGTGGTAGGTATAACCGGCGCCCAACTGCATGTCGTCGCGGCTGTCAAAGAAGTTCATCTGTGCCTTTGCGGAATCTGTGGTCAAGCTCAGGTCAACGTCGCTGGCCAGCGCAGGTGCTGCGCCCATAGCAAGTGACAGGGCCATCAGGGAAATACGAGAGGCTTTCATAATGCTACCTTTTTGGTGATGAAAGAGTGATGAACGGTTCATGAACGAGAGTGGAAGCTGCCGGCAATGGCGGAAGGCTCTGCACGTGATGGTAAAGTGCGCGCCGGTAACTCACAACTTAAAAGCCCGTAACCGCCGGGTATAAACGGTTAGCACAATCCACACTGTTTTTTTAAAAAAGAGCTCAGTGCTGGGTGTCGTCTTCCAACTGGTCCAGTTGGTCCAGGTCTTCCGAACTTACATTCTGAGCCGGTACCCGGTATTCCTCATTGGCCCAGGCGCCCAGGTCAATCAACTTGCAGCGGTGCGAACAGAATGGGCGCTCCGGATTGGCATCGGTCCATTCCACGGTTTTACGGCAGGTGGGGCATTCAACGTTCATGGCAACCTATCTAATCATGGGTGAGAGAAATCTAGCTAATCATTTATGAAATAAGAAACCGGGCGAAAACAGCTTAACAAACCGTCAGCACTTCCACACGGTTGCCTGTTGCGTCGGTCACAAATCGAAAACGCACATTGACATCGTACAGATGCGCGCCGTAAATCCGCTCTTCTTCGCGGCCACGGCGAAACGACGGACGCGGATCGTAGCTCACCACATCCTCAATCAGCGCGGCAAAATCCGGATATTTCTGTAAAGAATTCTCTGCACAAAGCTGGGCCAGTTGCTGCTGTGCCTCGGGCAAAAACACCACGGGCAAACGCTCCACCGGTGCCTCCTCGGCCCAACCCAGGTGCGCGCCGCTAACCGAATCTGCAAACGGCAGGTAGGGCTTTATGTCCAGAATCGGCGTGCCTTCAATCAAATCGTGATCACTGATTTGTAACACCAGCTTGCCTTGTTTGCGCATCAGTCCGCGATTACGCACTACCGAAAGCCCCAGGCTGTTGGGGCGAAACGGCGAACGGCTGGCAAACACGCCAATCTTGCGGTTGCCTCCCAAACGGGGTGGCCGCACCACAGGCCGCCACTCGGCTCGCACCGCCTGATGAAACTGAAACGTCAGCCATAAATGACTGGCGCTCTCCAACCCGCGAAAAGCGTCTTCGCGGTCAAACGGCGGCTGAATCAGCAAATCCGCGTGGGCATGGCGGGTTAAGCCCGGCTGCCGCGGCACGCCAAACTTGTCGGCAAAGCAGGAGCGAGTGATGGCAATCGGCGTGAGAGTCAGTGCTTCAGTGGCATCTTTCGCGTTATGGCGAGGCATAAATGTTAGTTGCGCCGAACAATGTTGCCAGAAAAATACATCTCCAGCCGCAAAACCAGCGAGCTATCGTCTTTAAACGAATTATCTCGCGCAAACTGCAGCGCAGGAATAACTTCTCCGAACAACCAATCGCTGTACATACGATAGCGCCAGGTAACGTCGGCAAAGGCTTCAGTGGTACGCCAGCCGGGCTGGCTTTCACCCAGCACACCAATACGGGGCGTAAGCACCGCACGGTTGTTTAACCGTTTGCGCACACTGAACACCTGGGCCGCCACAAACTCCCTGTCGCTGTGCACCCACTCAAGCTCGGATGAGTTTATAAACTCCCAGCCCTTACCTAAATCGTGCCGCGCCTCAAACCAGCTGCGCGAACCCCAGCCGTTTTGATGGTAATAATAAAAACGCTGTTGAGCCAGCAAGCCCCAGTCGCCAGATGGCCGCCAGTTCTTGCGCACGGTGGCGCGCCAGAAAGCATCGGGGGGCAAGTGCAGGCGCGCGCCAAAATCATTGGAGAAATTAATCGAGTCACCCACCTGGCCCAAAAACCGGAGAGCGCCCGTGGTACCGGTTGAAGAGCGTTCCGGTTCCGTAAGCTGACGGTCGCGCTGCCGCTCTGCCAGGGGAATCAGCTCTTCGCTTTCGCTTTCAATGACCAGTCTCAGCTTTTTGCGGGCGGTGGGTATATCCACCCGAAAGCGCGCCTCTGGTTCAAAATCCAACACTGCGCCGGCACGGGTTTCGGTGGCAAAGCTTAGCCGCAAATAACTTTCGTTCAGCGGCAGGCTATGACTTTCGCCGGACAGGGTTCGGTCTGCCCACTGCCCCAGCTGTCCCACACGCTCACCTTGAGTGCGCTCCTGCAACAGCACCCAGTTACTGAAGGTCATCCAATAGGAGTCTTCCGGCTCGGCCCAAAATTCCTCTGGCGCGAAGTCGTAAAAGTTGCTGGGTAAAGCCTGCGGGGCAAGGTGCTGGGGAATAGATCGCTGGTAGAACTGTATTGAAGGTTCCAGTGCGTGGGCTGAGGGCGTTGTAAGCACTGCAGCAAGAGTAACGAACCCGGCGTCAACTATCTGGCGCCGGCTAATGGCCAAATTCCACCAGCAGCGCATTGTGGGCGTCTCGCACCTGTTGGCGTACGTTGTCTTTGGTGCCGCCGTTATCAATAATCAGGTCGGCCTTATCAAGCCGCTGCTGGCGCGGAATCTGTGCGGCAATAATGCGTTCAACCTGGTCTCTGGGGTTGTTGTCCCGGGCCATGGTGCGCTGTATTTGCACACTTTCCGGGCTGTCTATCACAATCACCCGCTCGGCAATGGTGTGCTGAATCGTTTCAAATAACAGCGGCGACACCAGCAATACGTAAGGCAAGTCGTAATCGTCGGGCTTTAACTGGCGTTCCAGTTCCGTGTGGATAATGGGGTGTATCAATGCTTCCAGCCACCTGCGCTCGTCGGCGTCATCAAACACCAGCTTGCGCAAGGCTGCGCGATTCAGAGCGCCTCCAGACGTCAAAATGTCGTGGCCAAAGTGCTCGGCAATCAGCTCCAGTGCTCGGGTGCCGGGCTCAACCACCTGGCGGGCGACATCGTCTGCGTCTACCCAATGCACGCCAAGCGCGCCAAAGAAGCTGGCAACCATTGATTTTCCTGATCCAATACCACCAGTAAGCCCCACAATTTTGGGTGCCATACGCGCGCCTACTCCTTATTTAGCCAAGTTTATATAACCAAATTTATAAACCAAGCCTATACACCAAGAAAACCGAACCACATACCCACAATTTCATCACCAAACCACAAGCACAGCAAGCCAGCCGTGGCCAAATAAGGCCCAAATGGAACAGGAACCTCTCGGCCTTGCTGTTTGAACACTATCAAGGCTATACCAACGGCTGCGCCTACAACAGAGGATAACAGAATAACCGCCGGCAATAACGTCCAGCCCAGCCACGCGCCTAGCGCTGCCAGCAGCTTGAAATCGCCGTAGCCCATGCCTTCCTTGCCGGTAACCAGCTTGAACAGCCAGTACACCGACCAAAGCGCCAGGTAACCGACAACGGCGCCCCAGAATGCCTCGGTAAATGGCACCAGCTGGCCAAAGTAATTCACAATCAGCCCTAACCACAGCAAGGGCAGGGTGATGGAGTCTGGCAGCAGTTGAGTATCAAAATCAATCATTGTCAGCGCTACCAGCGCCCACACCAGCAATAATGCCCAAAGCGTCGCAGGTGTTGGCCCCAGCAGGTACACGGTAAGTACCGAAAACACCGCTGTCGCTAACTCAATAATCGGGTAGCGCGCTGAAATCGGTTCGCTGCAATTGGCGCATTTGCCTTTCAGCACTAGGTAGCTGATGACCGGTACATTCTGCCAGGCGCGAATGCCGTGGCCGCAGTGGGGGCAGGTAGAGGCTGGCTTTGACAGACTCAGCACCTTCGCCGGTTCCCGCTTGGCCTCTGGCACTTCCAGCAGCTCTTCACACTGGCAGCGCCACTCCTGCTGCATCATCGCCGGCAGGCGAAAAATAACCACGTTCAGAAAACTGCCAATGCACAAAGATACAAAAGCAACCATGGTGTACAGCAACCAGGGTGTGTCCAGAAATATGCTTAAATCGACCATGAATTACCCAACAACCTGGCCCATTTGGAAGATCGGCAGATACATGGCGATAATCAGGCCGCCCACCAGAATGCCCAGCACAACCATAATCATCGGCTCCATCAGCGCTGTCAGGTTGTCCACCATGTCATCCACGACTGCTTCGTAGTGCTCGGCCACTTTTTCCAACATTTCGTCCAGGTTACCGGACTCCTCGCCAATGGCGGTTAGCTGAACCGCCATCACCGGAAACACGTTCTGCGCCCGCATAGAGGCCTGCAGTTGGGTGCCGCCGGAAACATCATTGCGGATACGCATAATGGCATCGCGATATACGGCGTTACCGGTGGCTCCCGCAACGGATTCAAGGGCATCTATCAGAGGAACACCGGCTGCGAAAGTTGTTGATAGCACTCGACCAAACTTGGCGACCGCAGATTTGTCCAAGATTTCACCCATAATGGGTACTTTTAAAATGTATTTATCAACAATGTCCGAGAATTTCTGTGACCGCAGTTTTGACTCTTTGAATAAAACAATGGTGCCGATGATGCACAGCATCACCACGAACCACCAGGTTTGCATCCATTCTGATAGGCGTACCACCATCTGGGTGAACACCGGCAGCTCTGCACCGAACCCGTTAAAAAGCGATTCAAATTGCGGTACTACTTTCACGAGTAGAATTGCTGTGACAATGATCGCAACCACAACAACCGCGATTGGGTAAGTCATTGCTTTTTTTACTTTTTTCTTAAGAATTTCTGTTTTTTCCATATAGGTGGCGATACGGTCGAGCATCTTCTCGAGCGCACCGGCTTTTTCGCCGGAATCTACCAAGTTGCAGTACAAGTCGTCAAATTGACGGGGGTGTTTACGCAACGATCCGGCGAAACTGTTACCAGAAGCAATGTCGTTCCGAACCGACATCACCAGTTCCTGTAGGCCTTTGTTTTCGAGGCCATCAGCCACGATATCAAAGCTTTGCACCAGAGGTACACCGGCTTTCATCATGGTGGCCAGTTGTCGGGTAAGCATAGCAATGTCAAAGGGGGTAATTTTTTTGCTGCCACCGAACAACGGCTTGGATTTCTTTTTCACCTTGTCTGGAACTATGCCCTGCTTGCGCAACTGGGCCTTGGCCAAAGCCAAGCTTACGCCAGACAGCTCACCCTTGGCTTTGTTGCCCCGGCGATCTTTGCCTTCCCATACATAGGATTCCAGTTTCTTCGCTTTTTGAGCCATGCTTAATCCTTGGTCACGCGGTTGGCTTCTTCAAGGCTGGTCACACTCTCAATCACTTTTAACAGGGCGGATTGGCGCAGGGTTCGGAAGCCTGCAGCCTGAGCTGCTTTTGCAATCTTGATAGAACTGGCCTCTTCCATAATCATGTTGGCCAGCTGCTCGGTTACTTTCACCACCTCGTAAATGCCAACGCGGCCTTTATATCCATTAGTGCATTTATCACAGCCCTTCGGGTGGTACAACGTGAACCCTGTATCAATTTGTTCAGTTGAGAACCCTTCGGCTAAAAGAACGTCTTTCGGGATGTCTCCCGCCTGTTTACAGCTGCAAAGTCGCCGGCCCAGGCGCTGGGCAATAATCAGGCTAACAGACGTGGCAATGTTAAACGCCGGCACGCCCATGTTCATCATACGGGTTAAGGTTTCTGCAGCGCTGTTGGTGTGCAGGGTGGATAACACAAGGTGACCGGTTTGCGCCGCTTTGATAGCAATATTGGCAGTTTCCAGGTCTCGAATCTCGCCCACCATGATGACGTCAGGGTCTTGCCGCAAAAATGCCCTTAGGGCTTCGGCAAAGCCAAGGCCTACTTTGTTGTTCACGTTGACCTGATTCACGCCTTCCAGGTTAATCTCCGCCGGGTCTTCCGCCGTGGAAATGTTGCGCTCGTCGGTGTTCAGAATATTCAGGCCGGTATACAGCGACACGGTTTTACCGGAACCGGTGGGGCCCGTGACCAGAATCATGCCCTGTGGTTGCGCCAGGGCGTCCATATACAGCTTCTTTTGGTCTTCCTCATAGCCGAGGGCGTCAATGCCCAGCTTTGCCTGGCTGGGGTCCAGAATACGCAGCACGATTTTCTCGCCCCACAACGTGGGCAGGGTGTTCACCCGAAAGTCGATGGACTTGGTTTTGGATAGCCTCATTTTTATGCGGCCGTCTTGCGGCAGACGTCGCTCGGAAATATCCAGCTGAGCCATGATTTTTATTCGCGCGGATATTTTCGGTGCCAGCTTTATAGAGGGTCGCGACATTTCTTTCAGAATGCCGTCGGTGCGAAAGCGTACCCGGTAGGTTTTCTCGTAAGGTTCAAAGTGAACGTCTGACGAGCCTCTGCGAATCGCATCCAGCAGCATTTTATTGACATATTTTACGATAGGCGCATCGTCTATTTCTGCAACAACAACGACGGCGCCGTCGTCCTCGCTTCCATCCGCGCCTTCTGTTTCGATACCTTCAAGGTCTGCATCGCCCAAGTCGCCCATGGAGCTTTCGTTAGACGCCAGATACTTTTCAATAGCCGCGCGCAGCTTGGCGTCGTCCACCAGAATCGCATCGGTGCTTAGGCCAGTGTTGAACTTGATTTCATCCAGAGCCTGAACGTTGGTGGGATCACTCACCGCAATAAACAGCCGGTTGCCACGTTTATACAGGGGCAGGGCGTTGTGCTTGCGCAGCAGTTTTTCGTCCACCAGCTTGTCGGGCATCATCTCCGGCAAAAACGCATCCAGGTCCAGCACCGAAATACCAAATTCCATAGCCGCCGAAAACGCCAACGCCGAGCTGTTTGTCAACTTGTGCTGAGTCAGGTAAGTAATCAGCGGGATACGGTTCTGAGAAGCCTGAAAAAAGGCGTCTTTGGCCGTGGTTTCATCCAGCAGACCGTCGCTAACAAAGCGCCGTGCCAGACCCGTTAAGGTGATGTTGCTTGTGTTTGCTGTCATAGATTATGGCGCTGCAGCCTGATGGTGGGGGTGCGAGTAATGGCGAGGTTTGAGTTTAGATGGGTGGGGGCGGTTTGGAAAGCTTGGGGTGGGTTGGTACGCGCGAGTTGGAAGTGACAAAAATTGTCAAGTTTTGACGTGGGGTGGTGGGGGTTTTGGTTTTTGGTGAATGGGGCCAGTTTCACAAAAGGCGGTAGTGCTTTGATTTATTGTTATATTTAGGAAAATGAAACAATTGGCACGGGCGCTGCAGAGTGTTGGATGAGATGAAGAGATTTTTAAACGATAATGATAGAGGTGTTCTTATGAGAAATATGCAGATGAAACATGGTCAGCAGGGTTTTACGCTGATTGAGCTGATGATTGTTGTTGCTATTATTGGGATTTTGGCGGCGATTGCGATTCCACAGTATCAGAGCTATGTGGCTCGTGCTCAGGTTGCTCGTGTCGTTGGTGAAGTAAATTCGTTGAAAACAGCTGCTGAGGATTTGTTACTGCAAGGTAAGCTGGTTCCTGGCGATACTTCATCAAAGCTCGGCTTTTCAGGTTCAAACTTGCTTGGTGAAGTACTCGACGATGATGAGGCTCCGCTAGCTAATCCGGCATTAACTGTTCCTACCGGAGAAGACGATTTGACGTTAGTAGCTACTTTGAATGGTGATGTTGCGTCTGCGATTAAAGGCACAACTGTAACACTTACCCGCACCGCCGCAGGCACGTGGAGTTGTGCTATAGACGGTGGCGCTGCACCAGCGTGGGAGAATGATTATGCTCCAGCCGGATGCCCAGCAGACTGATTATGTAAATCTGATCAAATCTGATCATTGACGATCTCATGGAAAGTGATCATGGACAGGCACAACGGATATCTTGATTGATCAGATGCTTACAGAGAAGGCCCGCGGATTCGTCCCCGGGCCTTTTTGCTGTTCTGCGCATAAGGATGCGTTATGGTAAGCCGGTGCAACGGCTTGGATTTGCAGTGATCAGTAATCAGTGATCTTTCTTTATCCGTATTGCCGGCTTGACGCGCAACCACAAATCATCATGGACAGGCACTGTTAATTCGTAGTTTAATCAGTTGCTTGCAGCACGTGATCATGGACCGGCACAACGGATATCTTAGACAATCTGATCGTGCGATCTGATCAAAAATGATCAAGCCAAGTAATCATGGACAGGCACTGTTAATTCTTAGTCTAATCAGTTGCTTACTGGGTAAGCGGATTAGAGAGTGATCATGGACAGGCACAACGAATATCTTGATTAATCAGATGTTTACCAAGAAGGCCCGAGGATTCGTCCCTGGGCCTTTTTGCTGTTCTGCAGAATAATTCGTTTTGGTGTCATCATGGACAGGCACAACGAACAAATCTGATCGTGGACAGGCACATCGAATATCTTGATTGATCAGATGTTTACCAAGAAGGCCCGTGGATTTGTCCCCGGGCTTTCTTGCTGTTCTGTGGGTTTGTAATGGACAGGCACAGCGCAATACGCGCAGTTTACTCATCGGAGTGGCATAGTCAGTACAGAGGGGATCAAGCATGAAATACATCTTCGAGATTCATATCAAAGAAGGCTATACAGCCGAAGATTACGCGGAGGCGTGGCTGCGGGCGAGTGAGCTGATTCAGCGTGCGCCGGGGGCCAGTGGTACGGA
>Ga0307973_1000513_pt1 | contig 20717 bp, 18 predicted proteins | sample OrgLakmetagen782_FD_201837 | JGI IMG/M metagenome (GOLD analysis project Ga0307973, IMG submission 201837) | Saline water microbial communities from Organic Lake, Antarctica - #782 | ecosystem: Environmental > Aquatic > Non-marine Saline and Alkaline > Saline | place: Antarctica: Organic Lake...
GCTTGTCGCCATTGGCGTTGGTGAGATAGAAATCTTTTCGACTTTGCTCAGATGGGCCGACTAACATATCGACACCGCCCACTGTATTAACGCTCTCTGGAGTGAAGTAATCGTTTATTGAAGGCATTTTTGTGTCACTCATGACCACTCCAATTCAACCCACAATATCCCTAATAATCGACTTCAGCCCGTTGCTATTGCGATAGCCTCCTTGTATCCACAAACCACCAACAGCGACTATCCTCGGCAGCAGCCATTTTTCGCGGACGGCGGCACGGTTTTTCGTGGTCTCTACCCGTTGGCGATAACAGCTTTCCAGTTTCGCTAACTGGTTTCGGTAACCTTCTGGTGCCTTAAGGCTGACTTCATGAACACCGTCTGCAAACATTACTAATTGACTTAAATGCGCTGCTGTTTGGGTAGCAGAGTCTTTTTGAAACAGATTCCTCAACGAGAGTATGAACACATCAGTGCGCGTAACTTTGGTTGTTCTGTTAGCAATAAACTGCGACTCGTTGGATTCGTGACGCCGGTAGTATTGTAGAACTCGATTGTCGATAACCTTTGCGTTCAAGTCATCTGCGAGTTCCACCAACCAATTGTCATGCCCTTTCATACCAGCGGGTATCGGCATGCAGATGTCCAGCAGCTCACGGCGAACTCCGCAGCAGCAACCCATAACAAAACCATCCAAGCTTATGCCTGCTGAACGAATCTGCCCTACCTTGGTAAGCCCTACTTCATTCAAATCACCATCGGTGAGCGCTGCGTCATTCATTAGAACTAAAGCTTCTGGGTTACGATTAGCAGCACCGACCATGTGTTCGATTTTTTCTGGAAACCACACATCGTCTTGATCACTCAGAAACACCAAGTCGCCTGTGGATTTCATTAAAGCTGCGTTAAAGTTTCCGCAATACCCCAGGTTCTTTTCGTTTTTGAAAAAAACCACTTCAAACGGGGCTGTTTCAGAAAATTTTCGAACGATATTTTCAGTTTCGTCAGTAGAACAATCGTCTGTAATGATCAATTCGTCTGGTTGGCGAGTTTGATCGACGAAGCTTTGCAGCTGTTCAGTAATATACTGGGCACCGTTGTAGGTTGCCATGGCTATGGAGATTTTCACACTAAAGGCCACCCAAGCTATTTAAGATTTTCTTAATTTTTAAAAAATATCTTTTCGGCGAAAAGAAAGTCATAAAACGATAAATATTAGGAACCTCTACGCGAAATAAATCTTTCAACGAACTGTATACAAAATTATTATCTAAAAGCTGATCGCGGATAAAAACATGGGCCGACAATTCAATTTTTCCATTACCATATCTTGAGAGCTCCAATCTATCCAGAAAATAATCAGCAAAGCCCTTAATATCGTCTGCTTCACTGGATACATTATTTTCAAAGCTAAATTTCCCAAGAAAGTGCTGATCTTTTATTATAAATCCTAAATATCCTGTCAACGCGTCAAAGAATTCGTCAGCTTTACTATGTTTCTTTAGACACTCACTGACCAACTCAGAAAATTCAGCTTTTGAACCGGCGTCATAAGCGCAACCTTTATTCCATAGCAAACCAAAACCTGGCAAGACCAAAGGCTTATTTTTGGCGACAACGTTCATTTCCAACTTAGAACAATTTGATATCACAACGTCGCTAATAGCTATCAGAGAATTTGGGTTTGAGTTGGAGACAAAAAAATTTTTATTATCAATTAACTCACTAAGATTGATATCTGAATGAGGATGGGGCTTAAAAATAACTATTGCGTTATCAATTTCTTGCAGTAAATAAATTACCATTTCCTCATTGCCTGTAAAAAACGGTAATACTTTTTTACGGTCATTCGATTCTGGGGGGTGCATTCCACATTGCATTTCATGGGACCCCAGTATTAGAATTTTTCTCTCACGCGAATTTTTAGTTATTTTTTTTTCGATGCGCCCTTCTTGTTTATACAAGGACAAACTATCGACATCGAGCTTTTTTAAATAACTTAATCCGAGCGCTTTATAGTCAGGACGATCAAAAAACTCTTTACCAGTGCTCTTTATGGATGAATAACCAAAGACTCCATCCATATCTAGAAAGAAGCCAGGGGAAACTAAACCTCTTTCAGAATATAAACATTTAACCCCCTTACTCCTTGCAACGTCCCCTAAAATCCCATATGTATAAGACATCGGATTCCAAATAACTACTAGGTCAGGGCTAGTTTTTTCAAGAATATCATGGTAGTAAGAGTGAAGATTTTTTATGGTTTTATCTGGGTCTTGTCCTTTAAATGCACCCCATCTGAAAACTCTATCACCCCACTTCTCAAGCAATTCGTTAGCAGAGCCATCGTCCTTATTAATAGAGAAATTTTTAGAGGGGAACGCATTTACCTTCCACTTTTTTAGTATTTCTGTATTGGAATGGTAAACGATAAATAAAGAATGACCTCTTGCCTCAAGCTCTTCTGCAAGAGATTTCATTTCAATTTCCACTTCTTTAGGGATATAGGTCCAAAGAATAGTTGCCATATAGTGGTAGAACCTTAGGCTAAAATTTCGTTTATATAAAAACTAAGTTGTTGCGCGCAGATTCTTCTAGGGTCTTCTGATAATTTCTCATAAGTATATGACGAATATGCTAAATCTCGTATAATGAAGTTCTACAACGACAACCACCCTAGTCCGCAATGCCCATATATAGGTTCACAAAGCAGCTGTGGCTCATGCCAAGAGACGTGTTGCTCCAATTCAGTCTGTATGACAAAACAGGTCCGCGCAAAACAGTCGGAGGCATTCTGTTCAGAATGTGGCCAGCGTGCCATAGAGAGGTCCGCCAGACTATTTCAGAAGATGGAATTCTGTCTGCAAAGCTTTCAATCTTGATTTCAAGCAATAAATGCAGAATCGCTTGTTTCTAACTCTCCAGGGTACTCCCCAAAATATATCTCCGCTGGTGTGCGAAATCTGAGCCGTACCCTGGGGCAATTATTCAGTGTGGACTATCAACAGACTCTAGAGAGCGACCAAGGAAGGTAAGCAGCATACCTTCAATCAAAAGAAACCATAATTTTTGACCAACATCTGAACTTCTGCTCCCATTGAAATATCTACTAATATTTTCTTTTCATTAGATGCCCGTTTAAAAATTTCTTTCAGGACAGTCTTTTCAATCAATTTTGGGATAACAACCAATCCTTCCGCATCCCCAAAAACTAACTCACCCGGATGCACAAAAACACCATGTAATTTAATTTTCTTGTTCATCGATTCCATGGTTGCGCGCTTTCTGACATCTTGACACACATAGCCAGTTGAAAATACCGGGAGACCAAGCCTTTCTACTTCTCGGGAATCTCTGGTTTTTCCACCAACTACGACAGCCGATGCTCCTGATCGAATAGCTAAATTTGCATTTAGTTCGCCGAAATATGCGTACTCAGGAATATCATTTTCAACCAATATTATGTCATTAGGGATTACCGTATTATAAGAGTTCAGCGCATTGTAGATACCTTTGAAATCTTCTCCTTTATGCAACTCGCGTAATTTTAACGTTTTTGCTCTGCCAAGAAATTTGGCACTGGAAAAGTTTGGCTCCAATCCTCTGATTACCTGCTCATGGTAACCAAGATCATCCATTAAGTCTGACAGCATACTACTGGATAGATGATTTTTTATATTTTCCAGCAGGCAACGATCTTTTTCACGCAAGCCTGCGGCTATTAAGTTAGCCAACTCAAACTCTTCAGGCCAGTTTACGTCAACAGCCTCTAAAGGGGATGCTTCTAAAAGCAAAGGATAACTTCCTATTCTTCTATTTGTTTTAAAGGCTGCTTCCCGTTTAACAATATAGAGCCCCATCGTCTCGATGGTCGTATCATCGAGGTCAACACTGTTCGGTATATTTTCTATATTATATGAAGGAGCTCCAGAGGCCCAAGTATATTGTTTTTCTTTCTTCACTAATACAGCAGAATCGTAAATGGAATTCTCTTGCGAGAGTTCTTTAATACCTTTCGCTATCGTCTCAACGTCTATAAAAGGACTTGTGCCTAATATTTGAATATAGATATCCGCCTCAACTTGCTTAACCTCATTCATAAATAGACTATGTCCATCGGTTTTATTAGAAGCTAAAGACGAATCACGCTTCAAAATCTTACAAGAAACCTCGCTTGACAATTCAATTAATTCGTCAGACTCTGTGTCCAAATATACTTCATCAATAAAATCGCAGTAGGCTAATTTTTCTAACGTATGTAAAAAAAGTGGTTTTCCATCAAGAAGTTTTACATTTTTACTTTCAATTCTCGAGCTGGAGCCTTTTGCTGGCAAAAACGCTACAACCTTCATGACTTACCTCGATTTAAGTTCTGATATATAAAACTTTTTCCAGAATCATCAGTCACTATCAAACTATTAACTCCCTCAGAAGCCATCAAGTTGTCTGCATCACCGCAGTGAGTTTCTCCGAAAACAACCTTTGGGTGTTTCGACATTATTTCACTAGCTGATAGTTTCAAGACATTTTCAATTTCTAGTTCGGATAGCGCCCTGCGTACATCTCCATCCGTAATAACTCCCACAATTTTCAGATTTTCAATTACACACACTATACCATCTCTGGATCGAGTAATTGCCGAAAGTACTGATCTAAATCCAGTCTCTTTGTCAATTTCTATAGCCGGTTGCATAAAGTCCCTAACGCGGCCGAGTAACTTACGCCCCAGAGAACCTCCCGGATGAAAACGCGCAAAATTTTCCGGTTTGAACTGTTTGGCCCGCATAAGTGCGACTGCTAAAGCGTCGCCCATGACTAAGGTTGCTGTGGTTGACGAAGTTGGAGCCAACCGCAAGGGGCATGCCTCTTTTTCAACTCCGATATCAATATGAACGTTAGCATTTCTTCCCAACGTAGAATCAGGATTTCCTGTCATTGCAATCAAAACGTTCCCATTATCTTTTAGAAATGGAATTAGCTTCAAGAGTTCTTCAGTTTCGCCAGAGTTTGAAATAGCTAAAAAGACATCCTCTACTTTGACCATTCCTAGATCACCATGGAAAGCCTCCGCCGGGTGCATAAAAAAACTAGGTGTACCCGTGCTCGCAAATGTAGCAACGATTTTTTTCCCAATATGACCCGACTTCCCCATCCCGCATACGATGACTCGACCTTTAGAGTTTATTATTTTCTGAACAGCCTCATCGAACTTAGAATCAATTTTGGAGGCGACAAAATTTAACGCAGACACTTCAATACGAAAAACTTCTAATGCGGCTTTTTTATGCATGGTCAGCTTGGAACCCTTAAATTTGTCGTCTTGATTTATCAATTATTTCGACGAAAATACGGAGACATAAGAAGTATTAAGAGTGTTTCGCCATTCTTCTAAAAACTTCATTTCTCTCAGAAAGCTCAAAATAAGTGCCAGAATCAATAATTTTTCCCCGCTGCAATAAATATATCAAATCGCACTGCCGCACTGTCGCTAACCGATGAGCAATCATTATGATGGTTTTCTTTCCTGCAAAGTCGTGAATGGCGTCCATGATCAATTTTTCGGTAATTCCGTCCAGAGCGCTAGTGGCTTCATCCAGCACCAGAACTTCTGCATCATGATAAAGCGCTCGCGCTATCCCGATACGCTGTCGCTGGCCGCCTGAAAGCTGCACACCACGCTCACCCACTCTCGTATCTAAACCTTGAGGAAGTTCTGTGAGCAGTTCATCCAGGTGGGCCATAGTGACGGCGCGGTTGACTTTTTCTTCGTCCACTGATTCAGGCGGCAACCCGAAAGCGATGTTTTCCCGAATGGAGCTGTCGGCCAGAAAGATGGATTGAGGTACGAAGCCAAGGGAATTTTGCCAGGCTCTCACGTTTTCGTCGGTAAGGGATTTACCATCGATGAACAGACCACCTTGCTGGGGTTCGATAAGGCCAAGCAATAGGTCGATTGCGGTAGATTTGCCTGAGCCCGAGGCGCCTACCAAGCCGATTACACCGTTCACTGGAATAGTGATATCGATACCGCTAAGCGCCAGCTCTTCTTTGCCCGGATAACTGAATACTACACTGTCGAACCGAATCTCACTTTTCGGAATAAGACGTTGGTTAGTTGGAGCGCAACTTTTCGCGACAGTTAGGCTGCTTGCGCGAAGGTCATCTCGTACAGCGTCGAAGGCTGCAAGATTACCCCGGATTTGAGATAAACTCGTATAAGCCTGCTGAAACGCTGGTAAGAGTTTGAAACCGGCAAGCGCATACACTGATAACACCGGAAGAATTGTCCCGACATTACCCTCGTGTGCTGACAACAGATACAGCACTAAAGAAATGATACTACCGAATGCTATCAACTCCATCGCATAACGTGGCACTTGTGCCATAGCTTGGGTTGTGCCTTGCGCCGCCGCAAATTTTTCGCACTCAACTTGAAACCGGTCGGTGAAAACCTTCTGTCTACCAAGAACAAGGGCGTCTTTAATTCCACCAAACCCCTCACCCATGAGCTTAAAGCGCATTTGTTGGGCTTCGCTTATGTGGCGGCCATTACGAGCCAATCGACGCCGAACGGTTTTATAGAGCAGCATGTAAGCACTTGAAAACAAAACCAATCCGATAATGGCCACTAAGGGGTTGTATAGAAAAACTGCTAACGTCATAAACAAAGCCATAACCAGCTTTGCATTCAGTTGCATCAAAGGGTTTATTATCTGAGCAGTGATTCTACCCGACTCTTGAGCAATACGATTGGTCAGCTGGCTACTGCTACCGCTGGCATGAAACAGCCAAGGTTGATACATATAATGGCGGAAAAGACGATTGCCCAGCTCAGCGCCAACTTGCGCGCCATACATCGAAAGGCGCCAGATGGTGAACATAGAGATACAGGCCGCCGCAGCAAGTACAACAAGAACACCGATACCAACCCATATCAGGAAGTCACGTGGATCTTCCAGGCCGGTTGCGCGATAGAGGTCCCCAAAGCGGCCTTCGCCCTGTAACTGGGACAGGTCCCCTACGAGGGCCATGAACGGCCCAATGGAAACTACGCCTGCGATTTCGGCAAAAGCCATCAGAACGACCAGAATTTGCAAGCGGCGGAGCCTTTTGCGTTGGTCGTTTGTTAGTAGGGAGTAGAGTTCTTTGAGTTGACTGAACATTTAGGCCTATTTACAAAGTTGGGTGTCGCGCTGTTTGCAGCTTTCAATCAAATCGACGAGTAGTGGTTTCTCAACTCTGGCTCCATTTCGCCCAACGCTTGTCCTTTCATATCTTTACCCGACATCAAGAGCGCACCAATATCCTCAACACTCCATTGAATACCAATCGCTTGGTCATTCCAAGCAATCGTGCGCTCATACTCTGGCGCATAAAAATCCGTGCACTTGTACTGAAAGTCCGCCGTTTCGCTGGTTACCAGAAACCCGTGTGCAAACCCAGGCGGTACCCACAACATGCGATTGTTGTCCTCTGAAAGATGTTCCCCTACCCAATGACCGAATGTGGATGATTCCGGACGCAGATCCACGGCTACGTCAAACACTTCACCCCGAGTTACCCGTACTAGTTTGCCCTGGGGTTGTTTGATCTGGTAGTGCAAGCCACGGAGGGTATTTCTCACCGAGCGGCTATGGTTATCCTGCACGAAGGTGGCGTTGATGCCAGCTTCGCGGAAAGCTTGCTCGTTCCAGGTTTCCATAAAAAAGCCACGTTCGTCGCCAAACACCTTGGGTTCAATGAGTTTCACGTCTGGAATGCTGGTTTCAGTAATTTTCATAAAAGCCGCTTATTTGGTTTTGACCAGTTTCTTCAGGTAGGCGCCGTAGCTGTTCTTCTTCAGGTTTTCCGCTTCTGCCAACAACTGCTCTTCGCCAATGAATCCCATGCGGTAAGCAATCTCTTCCAGGCAAGCGATTTTCAAACCCTGACGCTTTTCCAGAGTTTCAATGAAGCCCGCCGCGTCATGCAAAGAGTCGAAGGTGCCGGTATCCAGCCAGGCAAAGCCCCGGCCCAGCAGTTCTACATTCAGGTCGCCCCGTTTCAGGTAGGCCTGGTTCACGCTCGTGATTTCCAGTTCGCCGCGCTCTGACGGTTTTACCTGTTTGGCGATATCTACCACGTCGTTGTCGTAAAAGTAGAGGCCGGTGACAGCGTAATCGGACTTCGGATTGGCGGGTTTTTCTTCAATGGAGATGGCCCGTTGGTTGTCATCGAATTCCACCACGCCGAAGCGCTCCGGATCGGTGACCTGATAGCCGAATATTGTAGCGCCTTTGTCCCGCGCCACGGCGCTCTGAAGCGTTTTGCTCAGGCCCTGACCATAGTAAATGTTATCACCCAATACTAGGCACACACTGTCGTTGCCGATGAAGTCTTCACCAATGATAAACGCCTGAGCCAAACCATCCGGGCTCGGTTGCACGGCGTAGCTGAGGTTAATGCCCCATTGACTTCCGTCGTCAAGCAGGCGTTTGAAGCCCCCCTGATCCTCCGGGGTAGTGATCACAAGGATGTCCCGAATACCGGCCAGCATAAGCACCGACAGCGGGTAGTAGATCATCGGCTTGTCGTACACCGGGAGCAGTTGTTTGGAGATGCCTCGGGTAATGGGGTACAAGCGGCTGCCGGAGCCTCCGGCCAGGACGATGCCTTTCATTGTTGCTCCAAATATTCGCTAAGAGTCTGATCCAGCTGACTTTGCCAATCCGGCAGCCGGATGTTCAGCGTTTGTTCGAGTTTGCTGACGTCTATACGCGAATTCAGCGGCCGACTTGCCGGCGTGGGGTAATCGCTGGTAGGGATGGCATGAGCATTTTCGAAGCCCATGGCGAGCTGCTCGCCATTTTTTTGGGCCAGACGGAAAATTTCCTGTGCAAAACCGTGCCAGCTAGTTTCACCCCTGGGGGCCAGGTGGTAAAGGCCTTTTGCCAGCGTTCCGTGAACGGCCATCGCGGTTACTTGGCCGATTAGGCGTGCAGGCGTTGGGGCCCCCACCTGATCGGCCACAATGTTGAGTTCAGTTTTACTTTTTGCCAAGCGCAACATGGTTTTCATGAAATTGTTAACTCGGGCGCTGTATACCCAGCTGGTGCGGAAGATCAGATAATCGGCACTGCTTTGCTCAATAGCCTGGTCTCCCTGGAGTTTGGTGCTACCGTAAACGCTTAACGGGCCAGTGGCGCTGGTTTCCAGCCAGGCGTGGTCGCCGTCACCGGGGTAAACGTAGTCGCTGCTGTAATGAACCAGCCGTGCATTGTTAGCAGCGGCGTAGCTGGCAAGCTGCGCGGGCAGGCCGGCATTCAGCCGTTCAGCGCTGGTTTTATGGTCTTCAGCAGCGTCTACAGCGGTCCAGGCTGCAGCGTTTACGATAAGGCTTGGCTTGGCACTGGCCAGGTGGTTGGCCACGGCGGTTTCGCTCATTAAATCCAGCGCTGCCCTGCCCGGGGCATTGATGGTGCCCAAGGGGGCAAGAGCGCGATGGAGTTCAAACCCGACCTGACCGGTTTTACCCAAGAGTAAAATGTTCATTGCCCTGCCCCTAACCGTTCACGTTGGTAGCTGCCGTCTTGTACCCGCTGGCACCAGTCGAGGTTGCTCAGGAACCACTGCACGGTTTTGCGGATGCCGGTCTCGAAGGTCTCTTGCGGAACCCAGCCGAGTTCTTTCTGGATTTTACGGGCGTCTATGGCATAACGCATGTCGTGGCCGGGGCGGTCTTTCACGTAAGTGATCAAGCCCCGGTAGCTGGTTTCCTGCGGGCGTAGCTCTTGAAGTATATCGCACAGGATGTGCACGACTTCGATGTTCTGCTTCTCATTGTGGCCGCCAATATTGTAGGTCTCGCCCGGCGTGCCTTCGGTAACCACTTTATAAAGCGCGCGGGCGTGGTCATCCACATATAACCAATCCCGAATCTGGTCACCCCTGCCATACACCGGCAGTGGCTTACCCTCAAGGGCGTTCAGTATCACCAATGGAATAAGCTTTTCCGGGAAGTGGTAAGGCCCATAGTTATTGCTGCAGTTGGTAACCAGTGTTGGCAGTCCGTAGGTGCGAAGCCAGGCGCGCACCAGGTGATCGGAACTGGCCTTACTGGCTGAATAAGGGCTGCTCGGCGCGTAGAGCGTAGTTTCGGTGAACAGGTGCTGTTCAGCATCTTCCACTTCCGCTGGGTGCGGCAAGTCGCCGTAAACTTCGTCTGTGCTGATGTGGTGGAAGCGGAACTGTGTTTTTTTGTCCGCCTCCATGGCCTGCCAGTACTGGCGAGTGGCTTCCAGTAAGGTGTAAGTGCCCACAATATTGGTTTCAATAAAATCTGCCGGGCCGTCTATGGAACGATCCACGTGGCTTTCAGCCGCCAGGTGCATGATGGCGTCAGGCTGGTGTTCAGCAAGCACGCGGTCGACTTCGGCACGGTTACAGATGTCTACTTGTTCGAAACTGTAGCGTGCGCTATCACTTACTTCTGCCAGGCTTTCGAGGTTGCCGGCGTAGGTGAGTTTATCGAGGTTGACCACTTCATCCGTTGTGTTATTAATGATCTGGCGGATGACGGCAGAGCCTATAAAACCGGCTCCACCTGTGATTAATAGTTTCATTCGTGTGCCTGGAAAAGTTGCATCAGAGTGAAGCGCGATCGCTCGCTACCTACTCGATCTCTGAATTTGGAAAAAGACTTTCCAACGCTGGAAACGGCTTTTGGGTCGCAATCGGCAAGAATCCCTGGAAAGTATGTTTCCGACGTTGGAAAGTGACCAGATTCTGTTTCCAGAGCTGGAAACACGTCTTACCCGATAGTACCTGCGATTGCTTGGAAATAGCCTTTCCAACGATGGAAATCTAAAATTTTAACCATCTGATTATTAACGACTTTCCAAAACCGATAAGGGCCCCTTATCGAATCCGTCTAAGAGAGTCGCTCCAACATTTTTCATACGCATCAGTCGGCATCTTTTTTCATAGCTTGACGCACCTGCGAACCAAATTCCGCCATAAAGGTGGCAAAAACACCGAGCATAAGGCCAAGCACGATAGCCAACGCCAGAACGAGAACCTTGCTGGTGCCCTTGTTTTCAACGCTTTCCCGAGCAACCACAAAAACCTCTGGAGGCCTGAGCGAAGCGAGCTTTGCTTCAATGTTTACCTGTTCCCCGATGGCTTTGGCGATCGCCTCACCTGACGCTTGCTGCTCTGAAAGTCTATTCAGAGTATTCGTCACCGATTCGAGCCGCCTCTCGAGTATTTGTCTCGTTCGCGCTAGCAGTTGATTCTGTCGCTGCATCATTAGATTAACCAGTTGCTGATGTTTTTCCCGGACTTGTTCGGCGATCTCCGGCGAGGCTTCGCTTTTTAGGATAATCAGGGAAGTGTCTTTCGGGCTGGTAGCGGTAATCTTGAACGGAAGACCACCATCTCCTTCTTCATTGCGCTGGATCTGCGGGTACCACTGACTTTCGATGGCCACCAGTATGCTCGTTGCCGGCTCGGGGGGCTGTGACCCCTCCCCCTCCGCCAACCCCGTAAGCGTTGTGTATTCCTTGACTTCTCCGACCATCAGTAGAGCATATAGAACCGCAACACCAATAACCCCAGCAAACACTGTATAAAACACCCTTCGGCGCCGGAGAAAGGTGGTGGCCAGGTCCACCAGGCTGATTTCGTCATCGTAACGCTCGCGCGGCTCGGGTTGGTTTGTCATCGAAACATTCCTGTTTATTCTCAGTTTTTCGGGTATTGGGCACGCTACCGCCCCACTGACCCGGGTCCAGTGTTTTAAGGCGAAGCATTGGGCAGTTGGGAAATCCGGCCTGCCGGAAAGCACGGAATTCTACGGCATCTTCCAACACACGCAAGCGTCACGGGGTTTTGGATCACCGAGTATTGTGAAACTTTGTAACGTGTAGCTGATGAGTACCGTTTTACCGATGCAAGGCCCCTGCAGGGTCGGCAATGCGCCGCTGTTTTTGCATGAAGTGGATCAGCACGATTGCACGTTCTTCTCCATCATAGCATTCGAAGATGGCATTCAGGCCGGTAAACGGGCCATCCTCCAGCGTTACCGCCTGGCCGGGTTTCAGACCGCCCTGCTCGCTGATGGAGTTAAGGCCTTCACGGATGTGGTTGATCACCGCGTCGTCGACGGCAGCGGGCTTGCCGTTGAAGCTCACCACCCGGAGCACGCCACGAGTAGAGCGAAGCCCGGCCCAGCTTGGGTCGGTCTGTTCAAGGTTGATGAACAGATAGCCCGGAAACAGCGCCTCCAGCTTACTGGTGCGCTTGCCCGCGCGAAACTTTTCTACGTTGATTTTGGGATAGAAACAGGGAATATCCTGGTTCTGAAGGTGCAACAACGCCCGATCGCCCTGTGCAGGCTTGTGTTGAAGCGCGTACCAGGTCATCTACCGCCTCCACTGAAAATCTGGGGTCAGACCCCAATGAATTTTGACCCGCCCAATGTTTTGGGGTCTGACCCCAGAGGCTAACGCACTCTCATGAAACTGGCGAATCTTGGCAGGCCGGTGGTGGTGAAGCCGTAATGCTTGTAAGTGATCACTGTGCCAATCGGCGGCGGGTTTTCGCGTTCTGCGTCGCTGAACCCGGTGCCGATGTGAAACTGTCGGCCCTCTGGTGTTTCCACCCTGACGGAGCCGAGCATCCCCTCGAATTTACCTTCGCCTGGCAGATGGGCCACAACTACCGCTTCCGCATCCTGATATTTTTTCACTTTCAGCAGGTCGTCGGAGCGGCCAGACGATGACAGGCTGGAGCCACGTTTCAGCATCAGGCCTTCGCCGCCCTTTTCCACAATCCTGTCCAAATCTGCCATCAGTGCGTCGTGGTCTGCAGCTCGGCGCTGCTTTACCATTGATAAAAAGGGTGACGGGGATGGCACCAGTCGCTCCTTCATGGCCGCAACGCGCCGGGTGAATGTTTCATTCAGGCCGGGCAGGTCAAATACCATGAAGCGTATTTTCCGCCAGCTTTCATCTTCGGGCTCAACCCGTCGAACGGCCCCGGACAGTTCCGCGAACTGCTGAAGCCCCATCCACAGTTCTCCATCCATTTTGATGGCCGGGAAATCCTGTGTGAACCAGCCCGGCGCCCGATAGAGATGGCCACCACGGGACCAGAACTGTTCGCCGTCCCAGTAGGCCCGGACACCGTCCAGTTTTTCGCTGACCCAATAGTCCTGAAGATCAACGCCTTCCTCATAGACCCCGGCCAGCGCCAGGGCCGGGGCCGGGGGTTCGGAATAGGCAATTGGCGCCTGTGTTAAAACAGCAAACGCCACGAAAAGAATCGATAAAAGTCGCATATCCAGTGTTTTCCTCCTTGAAAACATTTTGGGGTCTGACCCCAGACAAATCATCCACCATGATATAGTTTTGGCAATGAAAAATCACTGAGCCTTCGTCCATGTCACAGCACTATATTCGCTGGGTCCAGCGCTTCAATAACTTCTGCAAAGCTTTTCAGCAGCTGGACGATGCGGTGATGCTGCAGCGTTCAAGGTATCTATCAAAGCTGGAAAAACAGGGCGTTATCCATGCTTTCGAGTATACCTATGAACTGGCCTGGAATACGCTGAGAGACTATCTGGGTTGGCAGGGCAACGCGCAGTTGACCGGCTACCGCGACACTATTCGAGAGGCGTTCGCTGTGGGGCTGATCGACAGCGGAGAACTCTGGATGCAGATGCTTCTGGACAGAAACCGTACTTCCCACACCTATAACGAAGAAACCGCCGAGCAGATACTCACAGCAATCAACGATCGCTACCATGGTCTGTTTTATCGCGCTGCAACAGCGCATGGAAACCGAGGCAGCAAAGTATGGCGGCTAATGAGCAGATCAAGGTGGACTTTGGATTGCCATCTCATGCGCTGGAAGGCCTGAAGGACGTTTTCTATAGCCACCCTGCAATTCAGTCCGTCACGGTTTACGGCTCGCGGGCGAAAGGCAATTATCGACACAACTCTGACATCGATCTAATGCTTAACGCGCCGGATATGACCTGGGGCGAGTTTCACCGTGTCGAGCAGGAAATTGACGACCTGCTGTTGCCGTGGAAGGTGGACCTGGCTTTGCTGCATCATATCGAGAACGCGGATCTTCTGGATCATGTTGAGCGGGTTGGGGTTGTTTTTATGTGCTGATTAAGTCTTTCGCGCAGATTCATCAGGGTTCCTGGGTTTCGCGATTCTACTTTCGCCTCCGGCACCTTATGCCCTTCGGACTTCACCCGGGACGCCACCCGAGCTTTATTCAGTGAGGTCAGTTCCAGGTGAAAATAGAACAGACGAATCCGAAACTCCGCCGCCTTGGCCGCTCCCACAAAGTCCACTTTCGATGGATGGGAGAATACGGTCTCTTGGTCGTTAGCTTACGATTGATTTTATAACGGTCGTTGCTATCTTCATTACTGACAATCAAAAACAAAAACTGGAGTACCACTATGCAAGGAACCATAGGTCAGCATTTTTACCGTTTCATCGGCAAGACAACCGCAATTATTTTAAGTGCCCTTTTATCAGGAGGAATGGCCATGGCGGATGCGAGTGAGTGGCGCGTAATGGAAGCCGCGGACGGCACCAGAGTTCATTACCAGTACTGGGCTGCGAACAATCAGCCCCACACCACAGTTCAGATCGTTCACGGCGCGGCCGAGCACAGCGGGCGCTACGACCGGTTTGCGAAATTTCTCAACAGCCACGGTTACGCAGTTTACGCCACGGACCATCGCGGGCATGGCCGGACGCTGGTGCGTTCGGAGGAACTGGGGGACGCGGGCCCCGATTCATGGAATCACTTCGTCAAGGATGAGATGCAACTGAGCGGTATTATTCGCGATGAGCATCCCGACGCAGACCTTGTGCTGTTCGGACACAGCATGGGCTCGTTCATAGCCCAGGACTACATCACCCGGCAGCCAGAGCAGCTGGACGGCCTGATACTGTCCGGAACCGCCTACGGCCCGCCGCCACCCCAGGACCTGCTGGATGCACTGAATGCGCGCGCCGAAGAAGCCCCGCTGGCCGACTCGGAGATCTGGGCCGGTATTTTTACCGACTTCAACAAGCCGTTCAGCGATGAGCCAGGCTTCGAGTGGCTTAGCCGCGACGAAGCGGAAGTCCGCAAGTACGTCAATGACCCGCTCTCGGGCTTTGCCTTCAGCAATGAGCTGGTGAGGGATTTCTTCCAGGGCATGGCGGACCTGCGCGACCCGGAGCGCGAGCAGAACATTCCACAGGATTTGCCGGTTCTGGTTATCCAGGGCGAGCTGGACCCGGTGGGCGATAACCTGGAGGCGACCAAAGCATTGCTGACCCGCTTTGATGAGCTGGGCCTGTCAAACGTCGAACACGAATTCTACGACAACGCCCGCCATGAATTGCTGAACGAAACCAACCGTGAGGAAGTGCAGCAGGATGTTCTGGGCTGGCTTGATGGGCTGACCCGCTGATTGCAGGCCGTTGACAATCGGACGGGGTCAGACCCCAATGCATTTGTCAGGGCGAAATGTCCTGGGGTCTGACCCCGACCAATTGAGGCTTATGCCATGGTCGCTTCGTTCAGATTCGGCACGCTGAACTGCATCTGGTCTTCCAGGCTGTGCCACGGGAAGTCGCGGATTTTCTCCATGTGGGCGGGATAGCCCTCTTTTTCCCACCATTCCATATCCAGAGTGGCCCAGTAGTTGGCGGGGCGCCGGCGCTTGCCCGCTGCGTCGAACTTGGCGGTGGTGGGATCCAGGTGGCGATAGGGTTCGAGGGCCGGGATGTCCGGCAGGGGTTGGCTGACGTCCATGTAGCGCTGGAGCTCGTCCCAGTGAGCGTAGAGTTCGAATTTCTGAGTGCTGTGCACCTCGGCAACCGCCGTTTGCCAGCCGCTGTAGCGGTGGCGGAGCTGGAGCTTATAGCTGACCGGGCCCTTGGGTTGGACGTGGTAGGAAATGTAGGGATCAAATTCGATAAACGGCGCTTCGAAGGTTTCCTCCCGCCAGGTTCGAAATTTGACCATGCCGTTGGGGCGAAAGAAGCCGCAGCCCAGGTCTTTGATGATGAAGTCGGGGTTACCTTCGAGGAACCAGGTGAATGGGTAGCGGAAGAAGAGGTGTAGACCGATCATCCAGGCAGCGATCTCAAAAAATGATGTGAATGCAGTCCAGCCATCTAGAACGCCGACAATTATTGCTGCCAACAAATTGCATGCGAAAAAAAAGCCGAAAATCGAATAATCTGCGAAAGCTCCAGCGAGCATCAAAAGAAGTTGCCACCGAGTTTTAATAAACTCCGCAGGCTTTTGTCGATGAGTCCATGCAGGTCCAGCCAGATCTCTCTTGTCGCTTCCGGAGGAACGTTTTTGGTACGTTTCAATGGAATTGGGACTGACATGGATATTCAAACCCGAATAATTCGCCCAAGCCAAGCGCTCAATCAAGTCGCCACCTTCCAAGGCTTTTGCAAACCCACCCGGATTCTCCAGAGACCTTTGCGTTGGTATCGAATCGGACCGAAAAGCAGTCTCCCGGTACTCACTCATCATCTTTGATTGATTATCCTTGCCACTCAACGTCTAGGTCCTCCATCGTGTGACTCACCTCCTGGCTCCTGTATTCTGCGGCGTCTCGATGCCAGACGTCGACTGTAAAGCCGAGTGACAGACTGTTTACTCTGTAACGTGTTTCAACACGCTCAAAATCCGATTGCGGAGTAAAATCTGATAATTGCGACCTCCCGATCATGAAATGAATTGACTGGCGCTGCTCATCGTAATCGTTCTGAATGCCCTGACGGATGGTGCCCGACTTTCTGGCAATGGTTCGAGTGCGACGGCCTCCGGCCGGGTCTGAACCAAGTATTTGGTAGTGCTCCTGTTCATACGCCAACACCAGTTCTACCTTGGCTGGCTCGCCGGTAATAGCCAATGCAGGGCTGGCAAATGATAAAACCGCCTCTGTTTCGTTTTGCCAGTTCGTCAGTTTACGGGCTTGAAGCCATGCGGCTACGTCGCTCTCTGGAATGCGCTTGAGTGAAACTGGCGTCATCGCTTTAACCAGAGCAATGTATGCGTCGGATTCCGAGGTCAACTCATTGGTCCGATCATCAGGATCGCAGGAAAATGGCCCCGCGCGCAGCCACTGGCTAACGGCATCGTCCATCAGCCGGTAATAAGCGATTTCTCCGACCACGTAAATCGCGAAGCCCAGCGTGGTGACATAGCCCGATGCGACGGTCCCTGTCCAACGAACTGCGGCTGGGATCAGACGCCCAACGGCAACCTGTAAGGCCTGGACGGAAGTGCGCTCAACCGCCCGACGACCGGCAGGCGTAAACAGTCGGGCAGCGATGATATCCGCATTGCCCATGGTGGCGACGCCGCCTGCCTTGATTAATTGGGCGGAGCCTGTTCCCCATCGGCCGTTGACAAAGGAGCTCACCGAATCGCTGACCATCAAGGCCGTCGTAAACATCCCGGCAACCCAGCCTGCCGCTTGCAATTGATTTCTGATGACGGCCTGAGCAAATTGATCTTGAGAATTGAAACCTTGCGCGAGCCGGGAGAACCATTTGGCCTCTCGCTTCCAACTGGTAACGAATGGCGTCAGCCAGAGTGGTTGCCTCGGAAGCATAGCTGCGAGCTGAGCTGAACTAATCGCAAGGTCTGCCAGGGCGCCACCAATTTTTAACCTTCCATTTGCTGACTCGTTACGGCGCTCAACAGAAACAACCAAATTCCAAACATCAAAAACCACAAGAATCCCCGGCAACCCACCCGGATGCGTCGTCGCCTGATGCATAAAACGCTTGACCGGCTGATGCTTCACCACGCCATCAAACGCATCAACATCGCTCAACCTCAACGCGGCCCCAACGGCGGCACCGGAGGTCAGGGTGTTGCCCTGTTCGTCCAGCACCTCCAGAACAATGTAGGTACGCCCTTCCTCGACGCTCTCCAGTTGAAGGGTGGTTCTGCCGGGGATGGCGGTTTCGGCAAAGCCTTCGAAGGCGCCTTTGATACGGTTGATGTCGGCAGTGAAGGCGGCCCCTCGTTGGGTCAGTTCGGTTTGAATCCGCGTCAGCCACCACTGGGAAATTTCACCGGCAACAGTGGAAAAAACGGAAGCCACGGAATCCACGTGTCCCATTATCGCCTCGCCGTCCGGCGCTTTGGTTTGCTCCTGGTAGTCCGCCATGCTGCGCAGGACGTTGGGCTCCAGCACTCGCATGTCCTGGTTTCGGTCTTCCAGGGCTGTGACCAGCGATTTGAGATTGGAAAGTGTCGCATCGCCAACCCGGGATTCTCCCGAACTGTTCTGGAACGGCAATAGCATGGCACCCAGGGGATGCTCGCCTTTCGCGATCTTCAGCGTCAGTGTGGCAGCCTCTTCGTCACCGTTTATGACAGATTCCTGCGGAAGCACCAATGGATCGGCGCGGTGCCCGGGCAATGAAAGTACCTGAAGCAATGGCCCGGCCTGAACATATCCGGCGGCCGCGTTGCCGGATTCCAGGGCGAACAGATCCCGCAGAGTAGCGGTCAGGTTTTCGGGGCGTTCGTCGTTCAGCAGCCGCACCAGTGCCGCCTGGGCCTCTCTGAGAAAATTCCGTAGGGCCGCTCTTTCGACGTCATACAGTGTTCGCTGGAGTCGCCCGTCCTCGCTGTCGTCGATGCGGTTGTCAAACCAGCCGCTGTTGATGTAGAGCGGGTTCGCTGAACCATCGGGCAAGCTTTCACGGCGGAAATTGTTATGGAACAACTCCGCGGTCACACCGAACGGGCGCTTCTTCACGTTATCCACCAGCGCAAGCATGAGCGCCAGTGCGGCATTCATTTGCTGGGCAAGATTGCGCGCAGCCGGCAGTGGATCTCTGAGGTGTAATGTCACCAGATGTCGGTCCCGAAGCGTGCCGAAGACATCGGTGCCAACCGGTATTGTCGGCAAGGGCTCGCCCTGCAAATGAAGCTGGCGCCAGCGGGGATAGAGCGACGGCGTTTCAATGAAATAGTCGGCGTCCACGGCATGTTCATCCGCTTCAATGGCATCACGCTGTTCAACTAACGCATCCTGCGCCTGCTGCAATCCTGCACCGTCGATGTCCTGTAGCCATTGTCCCGGGCAGGTTACGTCGCTTTCAATCGCGCTGTCCCGGGCTCGCATGGCGGGCATTTCGTCAACAGGCTTCCAGTCGCCGTGGAGGCTCGGCTGTCCCTCGAGAAAGGCCCGGATTGCTCTGGCAGAGCGGCAGCGCGCTTTTAACAAAGTCGCATCCTGCTCAAGCGCGCGGATGTATTCCCATGACCACTGGGTTTCGCTGAATGCCAGATAGACATCGCTGCAAACATCCGTTCCATTCAGGCGAGCAGGCAGGTGTATCACGTCCAGCTCGGGGCCCGTTGCCCTGCGATCATTGGCGGCGTCGAGTGTGACTGTACGGGCCTGTGCGACGTGGGTGTCTCGCAAGACAGGCGCAGCATCGTCACTGGTCACAAAGGAAAGCTCCCGCCACAGGTGGCCCCTGAAAAACACGTAAATCCAGCCGGTTCGCAGCGGTGCGCCGATGGTTTCGTCATAGCCACTCATGGGGCGTGGATGGGTTAACTCTCCTACGTCGCAGAAGAGCGTCGGGTGAACCGACACCATCAGATTATCCTGATAATTTCGCTGGGGGGCTTTCAGGGCGGAAGGGCCAATGAGCTCTTCGTCGATAACCGGGACGTTTATGGCCTCGTCGCCCTTTAGCCGAAGCACCAGCGAGCGGTTTTTTGGTTGCTCAACATTGCCCGAAAAAATCGGCCCCTTTCTGCCATTGTGTTCCCCGCAAACCTCAATGGGCGTGACAATCTCACTGCCGTCATCGCCGATTTCGCTCAGAACATATTCATGGCCGGCAAGTGATTGCTGGCCCGTCAGTTCCAGCCAGAACGTCTTTGAGGGGGCGCAGGGAGGTGCTTTAACCGCTGACATGATATGACATCCTTTTCATGATCATTCCTGAAATGCTGGCCAGCCCGCTACCAAACTAAGCAGGCGTTCGAAGTCGCGACCTTTGTAGGTTTTAATTTTCGATGCCGCGCCTGTTGCCCGGAACCCTGACCACTGCACGCGGTTCGGGAGATCGACAGACCAGATCCATACGCTGTCGACAGTGGCCAGTTCTGTCATTTGATCTGGCTGACAGGTGGAAAACACCTGAAGAAATCGCGTGTCATAAGGCCTGAGGAAACATGGGCCAGCGGTCTCCAGATCGACCAGCAGCATATCGCGCAAACCGGCAACCGCTTTATCGACATCACTTTCGGTGAACAGAAACAACAGACCTTTATCGGCCCAGTGTGTCAGGGCGTGCTGACAGAATTCGCTGTTGGCCACAGTATCAATGATGATCGGGCCCGCATCGTCGAAGGTTTCCCGCGGGCTGTTCTCAAACAACCAGCACCAACTCGGATCATCGCACCGGGCATACAAAGCCCTGGTGATCTCATTTTCTTCAAACTGGGCCGCATCAATGATTAGAAGGCAACGCTGACTGGGCTGAAGCTGCCAGTGGCGCATGGCCTCCTGAAACGTGCCGAGGCATTCGCTGTCAGGCAACGCAGGGGCAATTGTCGACATTGCAGCTTCCATCCTGTTTTTTCTGGCATATTCTGGTTGCAGGTGCGCGCTGGGCAGCGGCGGCGAGGAGTGCGTTCCGATCCACCCGTTCGGCGAGTGG
>Ga0307973_1000538_pt1 | contig 20207 bp, 13 predicted proteins | sample OrgLakmetagen782_FD_201837 | JGI IMG/M metagenome (GOLD analysis project Ga0307973, IMG submission 201837) | Saline water microbial communities from Organic Lake, Antarctica - #782 | ecosystem: Environmental > Aquatic > Non-marine Saline and Alkaline > Saline | place: Antarctica: Organic Lake...
TGATATCGAAACTGGCCTGTACCAGTATCACGTTCCCATGAAAGATGGATCGAAGGCCCCAATTCGCGTGGTCAACGGCTCGAAAGGGAAATATCTGCGAACGGATTGGGACCGGACAGAGCGGAATAATCTGGATGAACTTCCAGACTGCACTTGCTAAAGGGGGCGGAACGTTATGTCAAAGAAAAAAGACATTCACGTGGTTCCCCATGAGGATGGGTGGGCGGCACGACGAGAGGGTAGCACTCGCGCATCGAGCATCCACCGGACACAGGCTGAAGCCTTGAAACGCGGAAGAGCCATGGCAAGGAAAGACCATGTGGAATTGGTAACACATGGTAAGGATGGCCGGATCCGTGATTCGGACAGCTACGGAAACGATCCCAATCCGCCAAACGATACAAAGCACTAGTCTGGATGTCAGCCAAGGATGGCCCATTTCGAACAATCGAACCACCATAGTGAACGCGGTCGCAAGCTTAATCTCTTCCGACGCGAATCGAATGAGTCAATCGGCGATGCCAGTGGACTTGCGCAAATACGGATGACACATAAGACTGTCAAAATGAGGCTCTCGGGTACGGATCTGAATGTTCGCTTTGCGACCGTCCAATACTCTCTAACTTTAATTAACAAAAGCGAATTTGCGCGGTTCTTTACAACTCTAGGTCTCATCAACAGGAAAAACGTAATAAGTGATAGTGCTGCAGAGAGCTTGCATACTGAGGAAGAGACCCAGTTCGCTTTTCGGATATAGGTCCATATCCCTTTCCATTGTTTTTGTACAAGCCGGGAGGGTATGAACAATCGCCTCTTGCAAGCTGGAAAAAGAAGTCCAATTGGAAAACAGCATTCAAACAAGCAAGAGTGACAAGTCAAAAGTAGCCATATGCATGGAAGACCTTGGTGCATTTTCGTATCTTGACGATTAAGCTAGCAACCTATGATAAGAACTGTAATCTCGCTGACACGCCGTCTCGCCGACAGCTTTTATGGCATAGGGTCTTGCCTAGAACGCAAATATCTCGGCGCGGGGATGCAGTCGAAGTTCGTTGACCTCGCGCCAACTGATGAGGCTGACAAGAGTGGCATCTACGCCGAAGCGATTCTCTTTGCGACCAACAATACGAAGGTCTCCAATATTGCCCTAACCGGACCCTATGGATCGGGAAAGAGCAGCATAATCCAGTCCTTCTTGAAGAAATATCGGCGACCTGCGCTTCACATTTCCCTCGCTGCGTTTGTTCCCGAGGCCAACTCGGGGGGCGGCAAAGTGGGCCGTCAAGAGATTGAGAGAAGCATCTTGCAGCAGATGTTATACGGTGCTGACGCAAACAAGCTCCCGCTATCGCGCTTCAAGAGAATCCAGTCGCCTGGTGTTTGGTCGATTTTTAAATCTCTTTTTATAATGTTAGGACTGCTCGCGCTTTGGTACGTGTCTCATCAGCGAGAAGACCTCATCAGTAGGTCATTTCTTGTTCCGCTCTCGCTCAGCAATTGGCTCAACTTGGGAAGTTTGCTGCTCGCGGTCACATTCCTGTGGGTGACACTGCATCACTTTTATGTCGCGAGCTTCGGTTTGTCACTCAAGGGCATCTCGTTGAAGGATGTCGAGATAAAACCTGCGCATGATGACCAAGCGTCCATATTGAACCGTCACCTAGACGAAATAATCTACTTCTTCCAATCAACCAAATACGACCTTGTAGTAATTGAGGATATAGACCGATTTGAAGATGCCGAAATTTTCGTCACACTGCGCGAGATTAATAGCCTCGTGAACGAGAACGCAGGTGTTAAACGCACCATTCGATTCCTCTACGCCCTGCGCGACGACATGTTCGTCAACACCGATAGAACGAAGTTCTTCGAGTTTATCATTCCCGTCATACCGATCATAAACACGTCCAATTCAATCGACATGGTACTGGAACAGGGAAGGAGGCTTGGACTCGACGAGCGCCTCAATCGGCAGTTTCTTAGAGAGGTCTCACGATATCTGAACGACCTCAGGTTAATTCAGAACATCTTTAATGAATACGCGATTTATTCGGCTAACCTGGAAACTGATGGAGAAAATCTGCTCAACGCAAACAAGCTGCTTGCGATCCTGATCTATAAAAACGTCTATCCACGGGACTTTGAGGAACTGCATCGTGGCGCAGGTGCTCTCGCCGAAATATTGAGCCTCCACGATGAGCTCATCAGGCATGGTGAACGCAAGTATAGGACCGAGATAGCGGAACTCGAAAAAGGGCTTGAAGTCGCCGAGCGACAGATTTCATCGGACTTGGGAGAACTGCGGAAAATCTACGCAATGGCTCTGATCGAGAAGCTCCCAGCGAACCTCATCAGCGTCAGTCTCGATGGCCGAGCATGGATCCCACTTCAACAGTTGGCCGACCACGATGCCTTCGAACACCTTATTGGGGCTCCCAGTTTAGTCTGCCGAAACAACAATAATCAAAGACAGTCCGTCAATATTCCCCAAGTGCAAAGCACGGTGGATTCTCAGAAATCATACCAAAAACGCAAAGCTGAGATCGAAAACAAGACGACTGATAATAAAAACAAAAGCTCGCGCCGAATAAGAGACCTAAAATCAAAAATCGCAGCGCTTCGCGCGAGTAAGCTCAACGAGCTATTACGCTTGAATGCCAGCCAAGTGCAGGAAGTTTTTGGGGACTTAGGGGAGAACGGCGAGCTTGCCCGTTTTCTGATTCTCGAAGGCCATCTCGACGATACCTACTACCAATACACTTCACTCTTTCACTCAGGCCGTTTGTCGCCCAATGACAATAAGTTTTTGATAAAGATACGTGCATTTGTAACGCCTGAGCCGGGATTTCCGATCGACAACCCGAAAGAGGTCATCGCAGCAATGCGAGGTGAAGACTTCCGTCAAAGCTATGTCTTGAATGTTAGGCTTGTCGATAGTCTTCTGAGCGACCGGGGCTATTATCTCGACCAAACGCAGAAGCTTTTCGAATTTCTCTCGTCCGAATTCGAGAGCTGCGAAGACTTTTTCGATGCCTATTACACCAGCGGCCGCGATCTGGTAGGACTTCTTTCGGGACTAGTCAACGCTCGGAGAAGTCTAGTCCCAACTGTCATTGCCAGCCCTAACAATATCTCTCACGTCACCCAGTTGGTCTCGAACCTACCGGAAACCTCGCTCAAAATACTCGCAGGGGACTTTGATGAGTTACCGGAATTTATTTCGGCGAACCTTCCAGAGATTCTGGTGAGCACACCCGAACCAGAACCGGAGCGCCTTACATGCCTCAACTTTGAGGTCAAAGACCTGGTTGCAATCAAAGAACACCCTGAAATTGTGCGCGCCATGTTCGATGAGGGGCTTTTTGAGCTCACGATCCCTAACGTAGAGTACGTTTACCAAGCGATTTTAGGAAAGAGCGATCTCGCGCCACTACGCGAGAAGAACTTCACGACTATACGTTCGACGAATAGTGCTCCCTTGATTAATCGAGTCGAACGCGATTTTAAACAATACCTTAATGAGATTCTTTTGGAACTCGAGGAAAACTCAAGGGAGGAGGCCCCCGCAATTCTAGAAGTGATTCAGCACGATGATGTTGATCATGATGAGCTTCGAGAGTTTCTTGAACGCCAGACGATTCAGTTGTCATCTTTAGAGGGTGTACCTGAGAGAGTCCATGCCATGTTGTTCAACCAAAGCGCGATCCAGCCAGCCTGGGAGAACTGTTTGGCCTTCATGCAAAGTGACGGATTCGAGGCGGATAGCCTAATTGGTTATCTTGATCAAGAAATGATCCGTAAAACTATTTTGGAACAGCCGATACCAGACGACACAGATTCGCAGCAACTGCGCTTGTTCCTATTTAACGCGGGCTCTCTATCTGACCCAGCCTATCAAGCATACGTTCGCGCCTTACCGAGGCCAATCAAGGCACTACCGGAAGCACTTGAGCCTGCAAAAAATCGAATCCTCATTGATGAGAGAAAAGTCTCACTTACTCAGGAAAACTTTGAATGGCTCGCTGATATGGGGTCCTTACAAACGCGATTCATAGCAACCAATGTGGATGAATATCTGGCCAACCCAGAAAAGCTTGTGATCGATGATGACCTTCGAGAGGAGCTGCTTCGATCGGAAATTGATAATGCAGCAAAGTTAAGGATAATCGAGCTGATGGACCTAGAAGCGCTAGTGGACAATCCCGAACGTTCAATGCTTATCGGCTCGATCCTTGGCAAAACTGACGCCAAGATTTCCAACTTAAATGGGGGTGTAGCGCAATCGCTGATAGCGCATTCCACGCCGATAGCGCTGCAAATTTCACTCTTAAACAAATATCAACTTCTTATGACGGGCGAACAAGTGCTTCAGGTATTAGCCAATCTACCGAAACCATTTTCCGAGATAAAAACTGGACGCAAGACGCCGAAACTAAAAAATACTCTCGAGAACCAAGATTTGGTCAGGTGGCTTGATTCGAGAAACATTATTTCGTCATGGAGTGAAAGTGGCTTCCTTGCTGACGATATAAGAGTGAATCTCTATAGGCGCCGATAAGCCGCTTCCAAAACTTCGCGCTATCTCGGCATCGACGCTAAACTTCTTTGCGCGCCTCAAATCGAACTACTACATCGGGCCAACTCCTGAGATGCTCGTAATTTCAGGGACTTAGCGCACAGAGTAACAGTGTATTTAAGGGATTCCTCTTCGGTTGCGCCGGATAGGCAAAGGCTTTGGTTTCGCCTTCAATTTTCCCACCTGCATAGCCGAGCTCTATCCCTCAATTCAACTGGGGGCTTATCATCGGTATCGGGGGTAAGCCCATCCTTGGCCCTTTTTCGCTGTACTACATGTTTACACCGCTGGACCAAAGCGTTGGCTTCCAACCAGTATGTCCGCTTTGTGACCAAAGTTGAAAATGTGTGCTTGGATAGCGCAGAGCGGCTGTGCCATAAAGACAGTTATGTGGAAACCGTGCAAAGGTCACGTTTACAGTGATCTAGGCCAGGCAATAATCATTGACGATAACTCATTGAGTTTTAAAAATTAATGGCCCGCCCGAGAGGATTCGAACCTCTGACCTCAGCCTCCGGAGGGCAGGCAATAGCGCTCCTGAGCTCTTGTTCATTTAAAAGTCTTGTTCATTATTAATGAACAGTGATATTTTGTGAACATAATGTTTGGAGAAGCTATGAAACCACCAATCAACGAGCGCGAATTTCTAAACCAGGCAATTCGCGTTTTCCATCAAGAAACAGGTTTAGAGTTACACCCCACTGTCGAAAGTGAGGTGATGCCCTACTCTGATGGCTTCATTCTTGAATTGGGCGATACGGGTATCCAGTACAGCGTTGAGCTGAAGCGTTGGGCGCAGCAGGCGAATATAGGCACCATTGTCGCTCAGCTACGACGAATGCCGCCGCCCGCACTGCTGGTCGCTGACTACGTGAACCCGAATATGGCAGACCGTCTTCGAGAAGCCGGCGCACAGTTCATTGACGCCGCCGGCAATGCCTATCTGAACGAAAAGACCTTCTTCGTTTTTGTAAAAGGTAATCGCAAAACGCAGGTCCATGCATCACCACGGAAAACCTCCCGAGCCTTCAATTCTTCCGGTTTAAAGCTGATTTTCAGTTTTCTAACGGACCCTCATCTGGTCGGTGAAACCTACCGAAGAATGGCAGAAGCCAGCGGTGTTTCCCTTGGTGCCATTGGCTGGGTTCTGAATGACCTGAAAGACAAGGGCTATGTCCGAGAACATGGAAAGAAGGGCGCAAGGTCCCTTGAGAACCCTATGGGACTGCTTGATCGCTGGGCTGAGTCTTACCCGGAAAAGCTCCTACCCGAGCTGGACATGGGGCTATTTCAGGCAACCTCTGCGATGCCGTGGAAGAACATCCGGCCGGAACTTCTGGGTGGGTGTTGGGGCGGAGAAGTTGCCGTCTCTCGGCTGGGCAACTATTTGTCGCCTGCTCAGGGGACTATTTATCTGCCCCGAGAAAAACTGAAAAACTTGGTAATGGAGTATAGGCTTCGCAAAAGCCCGGACAACTCACCCAATACGTCCGATACATTGCAGATCAACGAGAAATTCTGGCTCGATGATTCACTCAACGTAAACCAAACTCCTGGGATTGCCCCAGATATTCTTGTCTATGCTGATCTCCTGATGACCGGCGACCCTCGTAACCTGGAAGCAGCGGAGCGGCTTTATGACCAGATTAAAAATCGAATCCAAGAATATTGATCCGATTCAATTGGAGACCTACGGAGCCATCAAGCGTGTCGCCGTGGATCAGGATGTGGCATTCATCATTGTCGGCGCCTCCGCCCGTGATTTGGTAATGCATCACGCTTATGGAGCACCCATTCAGCGGGCAACAATGGATATCGATCTCGCGGTTCAGGTCCCGAATTGGACTGATTTTGAACGTATCCGCGACAGTCTGATTCGCAAAGGTTATACCAAAACCGATCTCCCTCATCGTTTGCACGGCCCGCATGGCGCACCCATCGATATTCTTCCTTTTGGAGCTGTTGAAAGTGCCGATTCAACGATCCAGTGGCCTCCGTCCGGCGACGTGCATATGAGCGTAGTCGGTTTTCAGGATGCACTGGATAACGCCGACTGGTTGACGATAGCAACAGAGCCAGAGCTGGAATTGCCTGTCGCCAGCCCCCAGGGGTTGGCCCTTCTGAAACTGGTGGCCTGGTCCGAAAGAGATGCGCAGACAAGACGCAAAGACGCTGCCGATATCGCTTATCTGGCATCCAACTATGAAAATATTCCCGGACAGATGGACCGGCTTTTCGAGCAGCATGAAAGCATCCTCGAAGTCCACGGCTGGGATACGAGACTGGCGGGCGCTCAGTTGCTCGGCAAGGAAACGGCACAGATTGCCAGCGATTCAACGATGAAAGTCCTGCGACGCTTGCTCAATGAGGATCTGGTTGCCAACCTGACAAGGGATTCGGGTAACGCCTCTGGTGACGCCACCGCAGAGATCATTTCAGCATTCATTGGCGGACTGTTTGGCTCAGAGGTAATGAATGTACAGAATTGACTCAGAAGCCAACCGCATAACACCACTGGCGCTGCCTTAAAAACGAGAGCTGGCTGATTCCAGACATCGGCACTGATACCACAGTATTTACACATCCAAAGAGAACCAACGCAGTCATGATCACCGGCGAACTAAAATCCAAAGTCGATAAAATCTGGGACACCATGTGGTCCGGAGGTATTTCAAATCCCATCTCCGTGGTCGAGCAGCTCACCTATCTGCTGTTCATTAAACGTCTGGATGAGCTGCATACGCTCAAAGAGCGCAAAGCACAGCGCCTGAATCAGCCCATTGAAGACCCTGTGTTCAGCGCCGATCAGGACCACCTGCGCTGGTCCCGCTTCAAAGACACCGCGCCGGAGAGCATGTTCAATACGGTTAAGGACGAAGTCTTTCCGTTCATCAAAACCCTGGGCAACAAGGGCGAAGACGATGGCGAGGGTGGTAGTACCTACACCCATCACATGAAAGACGCGCTGTTCATGATGCCGACGCCTCGGGTGCTGGCGAACGTGGTGGATCAGCTCGACAGCATCGACATGTCTGATGCGGACACCAAGGGCGACCTCTACGAATACATGCTGGGCAAAATCGCCAGCGCAGGCCAGAACGGCCAGTTCCGCACCCCGCGCCATATCATCAAGCTGATGGTGGATATGACGGCGCCCACTCCAAAGGACGTAATCTGCGACCCGGCCTGTGGCACCGCGGGTTTTCTCGTGGCCGCCTCCGAATACATCCAGCAGCACCACAGCGAAACCATCTACAAGGATGAGGACGCTCGCCGTCGGTTCAACGAGTCCACCTTCCATGGCTACGACTTCGATACCACCATGCTGCGCATCGGCAGTATGAACATGCTGCTCCACGGCGTGGAGAACCCGGACATCAACTACAAGGATTCTCTGGCACAGGCGGACGACGCGGATGAGGAGAAATATTCATTGATTCTCGCCAATCCGCCTTTTGCCGGCAGCCTGGATTACGAGTCCACCGCCAAGGATTTGCTGCAAACGGTAAAGACGAAAAAGACCGAATTGTTGTTTATCGCCCTGTTCCTGCGCCTGTTGAAAACCGGCGGCCGCGGAGCGGTCATCGTGCCGGACGGTGTGTTATTCGGATCTTCCAATGCCCACAAGAGCATACGGAAAATGTTGGTCGAAAATCACAAACTGGATGCCATCGTGGCGATGCCGTCCGGCGTGTTCAAACCTTATGCGGGTGTTTCGACCGCCATCCTTTTCTTCACAAAAACCAACTCTGGCGGCACCGACAACGTCTGGTTCTATAACATGCAGGCGGATGGTTTTTCGCTAGACGACAAGCGCACTCCGCAGCGGGACAAAAGTGATCTGCCTGATCTGTTGGCTCGCTGGCAAAACCGAACAAACGAAGGGGAGCGCAAGCGCACTGAACAGAGCTTTCTGGTGCCCCGCGAGGAAATCGCCGGCAATGACTATGACCTTTCGATCAATCGTTACAAGGAAGTGGAGTATGAGGTGGTGGAATATGATCCGCCGGGGGTGATTTTGGAGCGGTTAGCGAAACTGGAAGAAGAGATTGCAAGTGGTAGAAAAGAACTTGAGGAGCTGCTGGCATGACAGCAATGCGATCTTTGCCGCTCTCAAGTGTTGCCAAAATAGATAGAGTGTCATTGGCGCCTGAAAAGATCCAGAGCGGCACCGCCTATCTTGGTCTTGAGCATATAGAGTCCGGTGGAAAAATACTCGGGGCCCAGTCAGTTGATTCTGGGGAATTGAAAAGTTCTAAGTTTCGGTTTACTTCGCAGCATATTCTGTATGGAAAGTTGAGGCCTTATCTGGCAAAGATTGCGCTTCCTGACTTCGATGGAATCTGTAGCACTGACATCATTCCGATTCTTCCAGGCCCAGATATTGAGAGGAAATACCTGCTCTACTTCCTGCGGCAAGGTTCGATGGTTGACTATGCTAACTCCCGTTCTTCAGGGGCAAACCTGCCACGACTAAGCCCTAAAGAGCTCGCAAATTTTCAGGTTCCGCTCCCTCCCCTGGAAGAACAAAAACGCATTGCCAAAATTCTCGATGTAACGGACTTGCTGCGGGCGAAGCGCCGCGAGTCCCTCACCCAACTCGATGCGCTTCTGCAATCCACCTTCCTCGATCTCTTTGGTGATCCTGCTGTGAACGATAGAGGTTGGAATGTTGCTCGGCTAGGCGATTTGCTCGATAGCATTGATGGAGGCTGGAGCCCAAAGTGTTTGGATCGTAGGGCTGATCCTGAGGAATGGGGTGTACTGAAGTTAGGGAGCGTAACAAAGTGTTTTTATGACGAGGCTGAGCAGAAGGCGCTTCCGAAAGATGCTGAGCCAAGGCCAGCAATAGAGGTTCGTGAGGGCGACCTCCTTTTTTCTAGGAAGAATACTAAGGATTTGGTCTGTGCGGCGGCTTACGTCAGTGCGACAAGAAGAAAGCTGTTGATACCAGATCTTATTTTTCGATTTAGGCCAAAGGATTACTTAAATTCTTGCGTCCCTTTTTTATGGCAACTGCTCGTTAATCCACGGCAAAGACGGATTATTCAGTCATTGGCTGGAGGGGCGGCTGGATCAATGCCGAATATTTCCAAGGCGAAGCTAAGAGAGGTGTTACTAATTCAGCCCCCAGTAGAGCTGCAAATAAAATACTCTAGAATTGTAAATGGAATAGAGGCTGAGAAGAATAAGCTTCAGGCGCACCTTGAGGAATTGGATTCTCTGGGTGCCTCCCTACAACAAAGAGCCTTCTCCGGGGAGTTTTAACGGACTATGACCAATTTCGCCTTCCTGCCCAACGACTTTAAAGAGCTGAGTCAGGCTGCCACGCTGGCGGAAGGCCACGTTCTTGGTGATCCCCGCGCCGCCTGTTTTCATGCCCGCTTTGCATTGGAAGCGGCAGTGCACTGGCTCTATCGTCATGATGCGAGCCTGCGCATGCCTTACGACAACAAACTAGGCGCGCTGCTGCACGAACCTACCTTTATGAATCTGTTACCGGAGGCCGTGTTTCAGAAGGCCCGCGTAATCCAAAAGGTGGGCAATATTGCCGTCCATCAGACCAAACCCATTGAAACCCAGCACGCCATGCAGGTCGTAAAGGAGCTGCACCATGTCTGTTATTGGCTGGTGCGTACCTATACGCCTTCGGCATCTCGCGATGGGGCTGCTTGGCACGATGACCGTGTGCCGCAGCCGCTGGATAAATCTCAGGTTGTTCCCCGCACCGAACTCAAAGCGTTGGAAGAAAAGCTCGCTGCCCAGCATGAAGCCGCGCTCAAACAACAGAAAGAGCGGGACGTGCTGGATGAAGAGCTTCAGGCACTGCGAGAGGAGTTGGCTCAGCTGCGCGAGGCGCGGGAGCAGGAGCCGGACACACACGATTATTCGGAAGTTGATACCCGCCGTTACCTGATTGACCTGGAGCTGCACCGAGCCGGGTGGCCTCTGGATCAGAAACGCGATCGGGAATACGAAGTCACCGGCATGCCCAACAACAAGGGAATCGGTTATGTCGACTACGTGCTCTGGGATGACGACGGCAAGCCACTGGCGGTGGTGGAGGCTAAGAAAACCACGGTGGATGCCACGGTTGGCCAGCAGCAGGCCAAGCTTTATGCGGACTGCCTGGAGCAGATGCACGGCCAACGCCCGCTGATTTTCTACACCAACGGGTATGACACCTGGCTGTGGGATGATAAGGCTTATCCTCCTCGGGAGGTGGCGGGCTTTTACAAAAAAGACGAACTCACCCGGCTGATTCGTCGCCGCGAGAGCCGCAAGCCGCTGGACGTGGCGGCCATCAATACCGAAATCGTCGAGCGCTATTACCAGAAGCGGGCCATCGGCAGCATTTTCGAGCAACTCAAAAACGCTCAGCGGAAGGCGCTTCTGGTCATGGCGACCGGTACCGGCAAGACCCGCACCGCTATTGCGCTGGCAGATGTGTTACAGCGAGCCAACTGGGTCAAACGGGTTCTGTTTCTGGCTGACCGTGTGTCGCTGGTGAATCAGGCGGTGAATGCATTCAAAGCGCATCTGCCGGAATCCAGCCCAGTGAACCTGGTGACCGAGAAAGACACGGAAGGCCGGGTGTACGTGTGCACCTATCCCACGATGATGGGGCTGATTGATGCCAATCGAGGTAGCGACACGGACGAGGCACGGTTTGGGGTCGGTCACTTCGACCTGATCGTGATCGATGAGGCCCACCGCTCGGTGTACCAGCGCTATAAAGCGATCTTCCAGTATTTTGATTCCATGCTGTTCGGCCTCACCGCTACGCCTCGGGAACAGGTGGATAAGAACACCTACGACCTATTCGATCTAGAGCAGGGCGTGCCGACTGACGCCTATGAGCTGGACAAGGCGGTCAGCGATGGCTTTCTGGTGCCACCTCGGGTTCAACAGGTTGATCTTCGGTTCCCCAGAGAGGGCATTGATTACGACTCACTGAGTGATGAAGAAAAAGCTCAGTGGGAAGAGTTGGAGTGGGGTGACGCCGAAGACGGGTCTGACATCCCCGAGCGGGTCAATGCGTCTGCGCTCAACAACTGGTTATTCAATAAGGACACTGTCGATAAAGGGTTGCAGCACCTGATGGAGCATGGCCATCGGGTGGAAGGTGGTGATCGCCTCGGCAAAACGATCATCTTTGCCCGTAACCAGGAACACGCAGAATTTATCGAAAAGCGCTTCAATCACCATTACCCAAAGCATGCGGGTCAGTTCGCACGGGTGATCTCCTACAAAGGCAAGTATGCCCAGAGCCTGATTGACGACTTCTCGCAGAAAGACAAAACGCCTCACATAGCGATTTCCGTCGACATGCTGGACACCGGTATCGACGTGCCCGAAGTGGTGAATCTGGTGTTCTTTAAACCTGTGTACTCCAAGATTAAATTCTGGCAAATGATCGGGCGAGGCACACGCCTATGCCCGGACCTTTATGGGCCCGATCAGAATAAGCAGGACTTTCGGATATTCGATTTTTGCTACAACTTCGACTTCTTCCGGGAGAACCCTCAGGGCATCGAAGCGGGCAACACTCCTTCATTGGGAATTCGACTCTTCCGCGCCCGTGTTGATTTGCTCAAGCAACTCCAGGAGGTTGAGGAGTTTGATCCTGAACAGGCTGTCATCCGGGGCCTTGCTCGGGATTTGCACGGTGAAGTGAGCGCCATGAATACGGAAAACTTCATTGTTCGCATGAAGCAGCAGGTCGTTGAACGTTTCCAGGACGTAGATGCCTGGTCCGAACTAAGCGATGAAGATCAGATGGTTCTGGCAAACGACGTTGCCGGACTGCCATCAGAGCTGGAGAACGATGATATTCGTTCGCGCATGTTCGATCTCACCGTGTTGCGCATGCAGACCGCACTGCTGAATTCAGACGCGTCCACGTTTGAAAACAACCGCAACAAGGTGATTGAGATCGCGATGAAGCTGGAAGAGAAAACGGGCATTCCAGCGGTGAAGAGCCAGCTCGATTTTATTCAAGCGTTGCAAAGTCCCGAGTTTTGGGAGGGCATGGACGTTCCGATACTGGAGGATCTTCGACTTCGTTTGCGAGGCCTCACCCCGTTCCTCGACAAGAAAGAACGCAAGATCGTCTACACGGATTTTCAGGACGAAATTATCGGCGTACGAGACGACCCGGTCGTGGATATTCCCAAGATGACCAGCGTTCAGTTCGAGAAGAAGGTGAAGGATTATCTTCGCAGCCACCTCGACAACATCGTGATCCAGCGCCTGCGGAAAAATCGCCCGCTAACTGAGCAGGATTTGGAAGCCTTGGAACAGATGCTCATCGATCTAGGTGAGGATGATGGCAAGTCATTGTTGTCTGGATTGCTGGAGCGTTCAGGCGCGCCCTCGCTCCCGTACTTTGTTCGTGGTCTTGTAGGCATGGATGAGGCAGCAGCGAAGGAGGCATTTGGGAAATTCATTTCGGATACCAGCCTGACAGCGCCCCAAATCCGTTTCGTTGAAACCCTTATCGAACAGCTCGCATCGCGGGGAGTTATAGAGCCGTCCGCACTCTACGAACCGCCGTTTTCGTCAATTCATGCCGGTGGCCCTGAAGAACTGTTCGCTGGGAAGTACCAAGTGATTGACGGAATCTTTGATGCGCTGGATCGGACGAAGCCAGTCTCTGGCGACGCGGCGGCGGGTTAGGGCTGCCCGGGAATTTTCAGGAGCGCCAATATGTGTAATGCATGGAATCACCCGCCTGAATGTCGATGTGGATGGGGCGGTGATGGCCATGCTGGTAAGCGCCAATTTGGCTCGGACTATAATCAGTGGGTGCCGCCACTGGATTTGTCGAGAGAGAGCTTTACGCGTCCCAATGCTTCTTGCCCAGTATGTGGGGCCCTTGTCTTTTTCTATAAATCTCCAGATGGCGGACGGGTATTTTTTGACGAACTTGGGCCGCCCTGGCCAAAACATCCGTGTACGAGTTCCACGAGTACTCCAGCCAAGCTATCCGTAGCAAAACTAAGCCGCCAAAAAGACCGCTCCACATGGGAGGAGCATGGTTGGCGGCCCGTCCAGCTTCGGTATGACTCGGAAATTGACAAGTTTTTCTCGCGCTTACATTTAATCAAGGATGGTGTTGAAACAAATTTATACCTGAGAAAGTCCTCACTTACTCGATTTGGTAAAAAGATATCGATTCAGGCCCATCTTCCGGCTCACATCCGAGAAATCCGTGAGGACGTCTTTGAGCTCTCAATGCTGGACAGCTTTGCAAGGCCTGTCCTAATGTCCTGCTTTGCAAACTTGGCCCTGGCCAGAGACAGAGAGCCGACACCAGTCCGTAAGTCGGAGAAGAAGCGAGTTAAACAACTTCCTCCAGCCCCGAAGACTCAGAAATTTACGCTAAAACGGAAGCGCCGTTCGGGTTCAAGGAGGGGGTGAAAAGCGCGATCGAGAAAGGTCGAAGATAAAAATTGCGGAGTTGCGTGAAATTCACTTTGCGACCTGACTGTAATCCTTGATCGAACGCAAATAGAAGCAGATTGGTGGCATCAATCTGACATCAAAACAGACTGACGATTAAATTAGCACCGCGGGATTGTTCGATTAATGGTCAGCTCAAGTAATTGATACAACCCTATTCCCTCTCTGCGTGTCTATGAGCCTCGTCTTTAAGTGGTCGATTTCCTCTCTCGCTCGGGATAATTGTTGGCGACTTGCTTCAAGCTCGATCTCACTGCGCTGCCGGCGTTCTTGATGCAATTCAATTAGGTCCTTAGCTTGATGCAGTTCAGCGCGTAGCGAGCCTACTTGAGCTCGTAGCTCTGAGATGACATTTGCGGAATTTCGAGCCGGTGTCCCTGTAGCCGCCATTTCATCTAATACTTTCTGCCGCACATCAGGGTACGCTGAATTATCTCGTGCAATCAGTCCGCGCGCACGATCCGCCTCTTTGGCGACATTGCTTACATTTACTCTTATCGTCTTACCTTTTTTTGCGAGAGCTTTTAGATCATGGTTCCTCGGTTGTCCATTCTTTATCCTCTCTATCGCCTCCAAAAAGTCTCGCCGAATAGATTCGTTATTTCTCGATTTATGGCTAGCCATGGGTAAGCTCCTCAAGTCGTTTTTTTACAGCGTTTTCCAACTTGTCTAAATCCGCCCCATGTTTTCGACATAAAGCTCTTGCTTGAAACGCGCGATTTCTCTCAAGCTCCAACGGTCTGGTGTAGCTATTAACTTGCCGTTGAGTAGCCTCAAAGTGCAGCACGCCGGCCATAGTTTCAATGTACCGATTTTCCCAGAATGGTAGGTGCTGTTTCATCACGATGACTGATTTGCACCCTGCGCACATCGTGGGATTGCGCACCGCGTAATTAGGCTGGAGCTGAGTTCTCCATCTTGCAATATTTTCCGTACCAGCCTCCTTATGGCACGCCATTTCGGATGCCGAGATGGCGCCGCATATAGCGTGGGGCTCGTAGTACCAATGAAGCTCCTTCTCATCCACCCAAGAATATACTTCGATGAAAAGGTCCCGCGTTGATAAGGTTTTTTGCCTTTCCGCGAAAGCCTCTCTCACCTGGTTTTCTACGATTTCACCCCGATGGCCAGCCAGATGCTCATCGGGGTCCTGCAGCAGCTCAAACATAGTCCTTGCTGCCTGCTGCTTTTTGATGTCGTCGATCTCGCGCAACAGGGCGGGCTCGCTCATTCTATAACCGCCATCGGTCATAGCCTGTGAGACATGATGGAAATGCATTTGAAGAGCAGATATAAGCCCGCTATCGACGCGCAGTGTGAAGTTTGCAAACAGCTTTCGGAATTGATGCGTGGTGATAATACGTCCGCTGCTTTGCCTGTACGCAACCAAGTCATTATCCGAAACTTTTCTAGATGATTCGTTTGGCAGGTTTGTCAGATCAATCCAATTCTCGCAGAAGTCCTTGTAATACTCGCGCAAGCGGTCTGTTGTAATTCTCCCGACGCTTGTAGGAGAACGAGGGAGCCCATTGCGACAATTTGAGAAATTTACCAAGAGATCTTTGCTCTCTATTAAATTCCGATAAGGTGCCAAAAGCTTGTTCAGGATCAGGATCGCTTTGACTGCCGGGGGAAGGAATTCAGCTCCTCTGGGGCGACTGCCCAAGGTCCAAAATACAGCTCTGGGCGTTTCTTCGGTTTTCGAGAGATGACTTTTGAGGACGAAAATTTCCTCTAACCCACTAAGGCTGACGTCTAAAGAAACATCAACTGGCAACTGTGTGTCCGAATTGATTCCCGCTCTCAGCCCACAGATTTCTGATATTCGCATTCCAGTCGTTGCCTGAATCGTAATGCAAGCGGCTGTTTTAACGGCCAAAATGAGTTGCCTCAGCCTCTGTAAAGGGCCTATTTTTTTATTCTGGGCACTGTATTTTAGCAGTGAGGGATGCCATGGATTTCTCTCAGAATCTGCAGTCGAGAATGTGAAGTTGGTTGCTGTAACTCTTTGTCTGGTTAACCGAGCGGAGCGAGACCATCCTCTTCCTTGTTCAAGCTTTTGTGCAGGCACGATCTCATACGCGTCTATACAGGCCTCTTGGAGCTTCAGAAGGTCTGACGCGGGAGTCTCGAGGAAATAGAATGCTTGATTAAGTAGCGGGACCGCGACCTCGTCTGGCAAAGGCTTGTATTGACCGGTGGACGCTGCTCTGATTAATTTTCCCGCGGCATAAGCACCTTTATTGCCAAAAGGGTGCTGAGGCATCGGGTCGATACCTGCTCGGCGGAGAGCAAATCGTTGCTGCCAAATCATTGAAAAAAAGTTAAGTCGTTTCCAGACGACTGCATCACTGAGTGACCGCTCTTCTCCCTCCCCGGTATCTTCGGCTTCGGCACTTAGATCCCTAATCAGTTGACGAACAACTGTATGAGTTATTTGATGGGGCCACCGGACGTGATTCGCGACGAGCCATGAGACTCCCCAGCGCATCCCCATGCTCTTGCCACCCAACGTGCCTGGTTTGAGCACGCCTGCTCCGTCACCTGGAGCGGAGAAGGCGCTCCAGATGGTTCTTTTTAGCCAATCGAGCAGGTCATGGTTGATGGGGTCTACGAGATTTGTGACGTCTGGTAATGCCAGATTCCAGACAACAGTGCTCATATACCTGCTCGAGCCTTTTGTGAAATTGTCTAGAACCCAGCGATCGTCATCCCAGTTGCTGAAACTTGATACGGGTATACCTATGAGGGCTTTCGAGGGCAGCAGATGCAACGGCCTGCCAGCGGACGCCTCCAAGAGCTCCTGAGTTGTCAGCGATTCGAGTGCTTGTGCCATTCTTAGCCTACTGGGGGTAAGTGAACTGAAAGCTGTGAGGCCCTTTGCACCACTTCTCTTGGCGAGAGCTCAATGATCCTCTCAAGGTCTTGGAGGATTGGTTTCCATTTATTCAACCAAGAGAGACCGGTAATAGATCTCTGCTTCGCATGATAAATTTGATCCTTTAGAGCCAAATAGCAGGCCACAGCATAATCATCCCCCGGAAGCGCTCCCATCAAAGGGCAGCTAGGGCATTCAGCATATGCTGTGCAAAGGCGACCATTCTTTTGGCCATTCCTTGGGCTTTGCCTCGGGTCTAAGCAAAGGAAGCCCCGAGTAGTGCTGTGCCGATCCCATTTTTTTCGCCCACGGGGATCGACTTGTCCTGAAGTTTCTATCCAGTGGACAATTTGTGACTGTGTCGCAGCGAGTTTATCCCTCGCAAGACGACGCACGCGGTCGCTCGTGTAATGTGTGAATTGTGTTTGAAGGCTGCGATGCCCGAGTTTTTCTTTGACATCGAACGAATCGCCGCCTTGCTCATACAGGGCTTCAACCGCTGAGGGTCTCAGTGTTTTCAAACTAAACTGCGGCAATGAGTGTGAGTTGATGAAACTCGCTAAGCTGTGGTCCCAGGCTGGGTCTCCCGTTTTGCTGCCAGAGCATGCGAATCCTTTTGCAGATTTGCTGCGGGCACGGGGGACACCTATAAATAACTTATCTCTATCCTCGCACTTTGCGATCCGACGAGTGCCTTGAGTTAGTTTTGCAAGCAGGTCAAAGATGTCTGATGCACCACCAAGGACACCTTCTTCCGCCGGAATAAGCTCTACTTGCGAGCTGCTCCGGTGCTTAGAGGCTGCAATCCTGATACCTTGGCTGTCAGGAATGTTTTGAACTTGCGACCACGTCAGGCCCAGCACTGAGTTGGGATTGTTTCCCGTCTTTAAGGTCAGCAGCAACACGAATGGGACAAGGTCTCTGAAGTGGTTATAAAGAATGGACTTCACGGCATTGATGCCATGGATGTATTGCACAGCCCGGCCTAAAGCGTGGTTCTTCTCACGTATGAGTTTTTGAGTGGGCAACTTGTTTGGAAATTCTCGTACAACTGCAGCCGCGCACTCATATATATTCTGGTAGTTGGTTTCGATCTCTTGCGGTGGGGTACCTTCTAACCATGATTGTACAGAAGCCAGCGAGTCCTGGTTTCGAGACACTCTACATCTGAGGCGCTCTAGGTCACCGAGGCACGCCTCGATAATTGCGTCTAATTCGTGGGATCGAAGTGTCTCGATTGGCGTGCTTTTTGTTGCTGAGCCGGGCCAAGGATTGAATGGGAATCCGCTTTGATCTAGCAAATATCTTGCAGTTTTATCATATTCAGCATCCCCTAGAAGAGCGCGAATACATGCCTTGAAGCTACTAAAGTAATTTAGGCGTGTTTTTACTGCCCACGGCTCGCCTCTGTTCCTCGGAGCATTCAGATATCGAATGAATGAGGTCCAGAATGATTCATCGATCTTTGACGGATTAATGTCCTTTGAAAAGCCTTTTAAAAATTGCGAGATCGGATTATTTAGGTCCATCGCGCATTGAAAACTCGTCCGAGTTCTGACGGTTTCGGAGTAGCGAGCAAGTCCAGTCGCGAGCAGTATCGCTAATTCACGCTGGCATAAGAGATTGCTTAAATCGTAAGATTCATTTTCATTATTGGTCACGACCAAACTGCTTTGTGTAAGGCTCACTCTGGGATGCAAATCAACTACTTTTGGCACATCCCTGTTGCGACCTCGTCGTAGTTTACTTTGCTTAACGACAGACGCGACGGGACTGACTTGAGATTTAGTCATTTAGAACACTTAAAAGATTGATGTCTTTTCTCTCTTCATTGAAAAAGTGGACATATTTTAGGTAAGTATCGATGGTCGTTTTGGGTGAGGAATGGCCCAGCTGCATTTGAATAAGCTTCCATGGGTCAGATTCGCCTGCGTCTCGATGTGCATGATAAGCATGGACGGCGTAAGAATGACGAAATGCGTGAACTGAGTATTTTGGCAGGACTCGAGGAGTTTCATTGCGGGTATCAGGATCTATCGTATGACGAATTCTTGTGAGGCCTGCCGTAGTCATGCCCCTACCGATAATATGATTCAGCCCTCCTTTCTTGAGGGGGTGGCCTGCTTTGTGATGTGTCTTTCCGATGAGAAGCAGCCTTGATTCCCGTTTCTGGCCAACTTTGCTTGATGCCTCTTTGCGCTCCGAGTTTATATATTTATTTATTTCCATGATTAACCATCCGGGGAAGCTGACTGAACGTTCTTTATTTCCTTTACCTAGAACGATTATATCGTGCGATATATAGTCTTTTTCGGGCTGAACCACGATCGCTTGAAATTGATGAATACGGAGAGATAGAAGTTCTTCGGAGCGAATACCTGTGAAAAGTGGAATGGCTGCCGCGAGCCAATTTCGTCCGTTCGACCTAGATGTGCAGCGACTTTCTGATGGACGGGGTCCCAGCGTGGACAGAAGTGCCCTTATCTCGGCTCTACTCATTACTCGAACAACATCAGTTACTCGAGGTCTTGGTCGCAAGCGTTGTCGTCTCAAAGTGGCAGACTGATGCCCCTTCCTGGTATGCGCTAATGCATCTCTGCTAATTGAGTAGCTGGGCTTAATACCGTTCGAATCAAGACCAATGTTTCCCTGGTACCAGCCCTGGGCTCCTGCATAGTCCAAAAACTGGTAAACAAAACCCATACGGAGGCTAACTGTGTTTGGGCTGTAGGGCTCACCGGTTTTTGGTGAAATCGCTTCCAAAGTAGCGTCGCGCCAATCTACTAGATCCAACTCTGAGGCAAACCTCCAATCAACATCGATTAATGCGCACCAATCTAACCAAACAGCAAGGCTGCGAGCCGCTTGCGCCCAGGTATGAACAGATTGGCTCGAGGGGATAACTTCGAAGTTGAGCCAGTGATTCGCCTCTTCATGTACGTCTCCATCCAGCCAAATTGCTGGCGCTCCCTTTTTTCTATGGATGCCGTTGGAAATCCTCGATTTGTGCATTTAAACTTGCCCTCTTAACTTTTCCATGCACATGTAAGGCTAAAATTATTAATAAAAACATGAGAATGTCATCATGGCTGCACAGAAATAGACGTTTTCATATATTTTTAACGTACGCTTAAAAAGCCAGTTATTCGGCTAGAAAAGCACAGCTATGAACCTAACATAACATGTTCGCAACCTCTGTAGGGATTGATGGACTGGTCAAACGGTACATCCGGCGACTGGTTTCTGCTGATGATGCTTTTCACCTGCTCGTCCATGACTTCGGTTGCC
>Ga0307973_1000564_pt1 | contig 19612 bp, 25 predicted proteins | sample OrgLakmetagen782_FD_201837 | JGI IMG/M metagenome (GOLD analysis project Ga0307973, IMG submission 201837) | Saline water microbial communities from Organic Lake, Antarctica - #782 | ecosystem: Environmental > Aquatic > Non-marine Saline and Alkaline > Saline | place: Antarctica: Organic Lake...
ATATAAAAATGTCACCACATAGAGTGGTAAGCTATGGACAACTTGGGAATCGACTACAATGCAGATAAATCATGGCCTGAGGCCAATGTCACCAGTAGTGGATGTTACGGGTGCTGTGGTAGCGCTAACTTCCTTTACGTGGCTTTGGAGCACATGAAACGATTGGAAGGGGAGGTGCTGGGCTTTATCTCAGAGCTGAACCAAGGCCAGGGCGTCCTAGAAAGTGAAGGTCTGACCGTCGATCCGCACCAGTTCCTTGGCCTAGAGATCAACCCAAGAGCCGCCCAGATTGCTGAACTCGTTTTGTGGATCGGTTACCTGCAATGGCACTACCGCTTAAACGACCGATTGGACCTCCCTGAGCCCATCCTGCGGGACTTGAAAAACATTGAGTGCCGGGATGCGCTGATCGAATACGACAGTCGGGAACCGGAGCTGGATGAACATGGAGAGCCGGTGACAATCTGGGATGGCATCAGCATGAAGGTGAGCCAAACGACTGGCGAGCTCATTCCCGATGAAACTGGGAGATCCATCGTTTATCGGTACCACGACCCGCGAAAAGCAGAATGGCCCGACGCTGATTACATCATAGGCAACCCGCCATTTATCGGTTCCTCCCGGTTCCTGAGGGCCGATGAAGCTCAATCGCTGACGCACTGACCGAACAGTATTGCGACAAAGGTTCAAGACCTTGCAAGCCAGTCGCTCTGTAAGGCCGTTGGGTAGTGACTCTGTCATCATCATGACTGCGAGTTCTCTTGATCGAAAGCTTCGATGAGTGCCAAGGCTTTTTTTTGGAGTGAGATACAGCTGTCTTTAACGTCAAGCTGACGGCGCAAACGTCCAAGTTCTTTTTCGAGCTGCTCAATACGTTTTTGCTCAGCCGTTTTGGAAGCCGCAGGTCCTGGCTGAGACTTGTTCAAACCCGCAACGCCCTGTTCAGCGAACTCTCGGCGCCACTGGGCAAGCTGGTTTGAATAAAGCTTCTCACGCCTCAACAGAGGGCCTAACTCACCGTGCTGACAGGCATCGGCTTGCTGTAGGACGGATAACTTATACTCTACAGTGAATGAGCGACGCCCCCGCTTTTCGAGCTTGGGATTGGGCAGAATGTGTGTCATCGGCTTCGGCATAACGGTCTCCTAAAGCACCCTGATTCCTATGTTAACTCAAAATCAGTTGGTTCATGCTTAGGTTGGCACACAGGGGGAGCGTCAACGCGGTCGCTGAGAGCTTTTTGCGAGCTTGAAAAAGGAGCGTGTGCAGTGGCGAAGTTACCAGACCCGTACGGAGTCACAGCGGGACATTCTGGATTACGTTGTGATGTTTTATAACAGTCGACGACTGCACTCTACGCTGGGCTATATCAGCCCCATGGGTTACGAAGCAGCGGGTGTCGAACTGAGGAAAGCCGCTTAACTGGATTGTCACAAAGTGCTTGACCACTCCAGTCTCACTTTTCTGCTTGGGCGTTCCATTAAGGGCCGCCAAATATCCATCAACCGTTACTCTAGTTGTATCATCCCGATACAATCCGGCAACTCTCCCACGGTCGTGCGTGGACTTCTTCCCGCACAGATAAACGATATTCTCCAGTCCGTCGCGATAGCCGGTAATGTCCGTGACACACCGGGAAAACGCCGTTCTAACGGTGTTGTCCATGGTTTCTGAGTAGGTGTCAGACAGCCTGGGATTGGCGGCTATGTTCAAAACAGCACGCCCGGTGGGTGCTAGGCGTTGTGAGACAAGGGAAAAGAACTCGAACGTCGCTGTGTGCATCGGCATTGTGGCGGCGTTGGTGTAGAGATCGACAACAATGACATCCCACTGCCTTTCGGTTCGGTGATCCAAATCTGCCCTAGTTCACCAACTGTGGCCAGTGCCGCTGATCGGACCCGGTGACTTTTTATTGTGTCTGGCCGCCCAGCCTTCCAGCTGTAAAATGCAGCGTTTTTCGTAGCCATTACCAACTCTTCGGATTCCCATGGTGTTATTGGTTAGTTCTCGCTCTGATTGCGTCAAGATTCTCAACGGTTTTGCCCTTGTCGGTGTTTGCCACAAGCATTGCGCTGCACGAAGAATAGGGCTATTAGATTAACTGCTGAAATGCGACGGAGGGAGAGTAAAACTGTCAGGGTCAAACGGGACTTCCTCCTTCGTATTTTTGTTAATAAGTTTCATGTTTCGGCGATCAAGTTCACAGTTAATACCATTACTATGGTCATTGTTGAGCTCTCGCATTTTTGCATCAAACTTGTAATGGTTAACTCGCTCTTCGTCAAATTCAACACGCCGATGCCTAATGCAATAATGTGGATAACTTTTGGCGTACTGAGCATTTAGCCGTTCGCACTCCCATATTGTGGCCGCTTCTTCTGACGTATATTCTTTGACCCGAGGCCCATCCCGATAAAATAGCCGATCCGGATGTTCCTCATTGAGCCTTCGTGCTTCGGCTTCTAATTTGATTTTTTTGTCCCTTTTTCGATTTTGCGTACCGCGATTCACTTCTGCTTCCGTGCCCGATCCTGACAACATAGCCGACGAACTATCTATATGTTCATCTTCCCACCACGTAACCAGTAAGTGGACTATAACTAGGCCGATAATGCCTAAAATTCCTGCCACCATCTATAATTCTCCTTTAAAGGTTTTAATTCTGTATAAAATGACACCCTCACCACTTGCCTACTCGCACGCACTACTACGCTGGGCGCCGTATCTTGCTTGACTCTGGGTGTACCCATCACCGGTGCTCGCCGAGAGCTGTTCAGTGAGTCCTTTGCACGAAAACCCAGAGAATCTGAGATATTCTTCGGCGGCTCTTACTGCCTGCTTGTTCCAGTCAACTCCCAAACTGTCAACGGCTAAGGTGGCATCAGAAGCTTTGTAGCTATCTCCATATTCTGATGAGAGCTGTTCAATCAGACCGCTTCGAGAAAAGCTCTTAAACCTTAGGTAGTTCTCGGCGGATCTGACCGCATTTTTTTGGGGACCGGAAAGCGCCTCCGCCATTATTGGTGCTGATGTAATCAAAAGAATAATGACAACTAGCCCCAAGTTTTTAACATACTGCGTCTCACGCATTTTCTCTTCCTCTTCCAGTTCGTAATTAATTTTCATCATTAGGTCGTGATAGACAACCTAACGATCGTAGAAAGATCTCCATACACAACGCCGACCTGATCTCGTAGCCATTCCGACAACGCCTCGGGGTGTGCTGAATTGCCCAGTATCCCATTCCCATTCGGGGTTTTGGCTTGGGGCCTTTCGCAGGTTACTACTTGACATTAAGCATCACGCTGCCGAATACGGTTTCTAGCTTGTCCCGGCATTGATCATTGGCTAGTGGGTTTGTGGTTCCAGTACACACGACCTTATGAAGAGCGTTCTCTTCAATGCCAAAGACAAATGTCGTGTTTATATCTTTTATATTCTGCTCGGCTGGATAGACCATGGTGACGAGGATATTTGCTAAGTACCCGTTTCCAAAATCCAGAAGGCCTATCTGAGGTTGAATGTCCGGCATGTGCTTCAACGCATACCCATTCTTTTGGTACTGGTCCCGTAAGGTCTGCTCCAGTGAAGCTTTAGTTAGTTCTGCCAAGGCTTCAGCCACGTCCTTTCCCATCGACATCTGACGCCACGCATCGTCGTATTCAACGCTGTGCGCGACGTTGTTTGGGCCTGCGGCAACGCTGGAAGCCCCGATTACCAAAGAAACGGTCATGGCGGCGGAAATGTGGAACCCGGAAGAAGCGTGTTTGAAAATCATCAATGATCCTTACTATCGTGGAAATGTGAGAGGGAGCTGGCTGGTGCCGCGTAGCGTAGCATTTATGAACGTATCTTATGGCTCGAATGCATACTTCCAGCTGGTGCGCCTGATACCTTCAAAAATTGGGTTTAGATTCATCTCGACTTGTTCTAGCAATGTCTATTCGCAGCAATCTGGGACACGCTCAACCATTTTGGGCGCAACCCCCGAGACCTTGAAGGCGGGGAGTATATCCATGAGATACACTTTATGCTGGGCATAAAAAACCCCAGCGAATGCCGGGGCGTTGAATTTAGTTCTGTATCTTCATCACAGAAGCAGTCTAATTATAGGCTCGGAGCTTTGATTAAGGTCGAATAATCTGACTCAGCAACGCCAAGCAGCTTTTGTGATTCAACGAGTTGAGAGCACAGCCCCCGGCCGCTGGTAAAAATCAACGCGTCTTTACGGGGTAGATAAGTCACCGGAAACCCTCCTGTGCTGTAACTGGCGAGCAGGTAACGATCACCAGCATCCACCACGTTCAACGTAATATCACGACGACCGGCGTTTGTAATGGCGTTCGTCAGGATGACTTTGAAATCATCGTCACCATCTGATTTCAATTTTACATCCTGCGCCCGATATTCAATTTCCATGCAAGCTACCGTCACCACAAGGTCGCGATCAATGTCAGTTCCCAAGCTAGGCGTTATGTTTTTCCCGGCTTTGGGCTGAAGCGCCTTACTGGCTTTGGTGGCTGCAACCCTCTTCGCAATATTTTTCTGGGCCTGCTTCCAAGCATCTGCTTTACGTTGATCTTTGGCTTCGGCCTCGCGATGTGCTTGAGCTATTTCAGCTTCCCTTTCTGCAAGGCGCTCATCCCTCACTTGCTGTCTGGCCAGTTTCTCAGCTTCGACTCGTTCGCGCTTTTTCTCCTTTTTTATGGCGAGCTGACACTGCGAGACATCTTCCTTTATAATCTGGCCAAAACCGATAGCTTCCTCGCTGTGCATACTCTGCAGTTTGCGACAGGCACCAGGCTCAAGATCAAGGTATCCTAGGTCCTCCATTTGGTCGTAAGAATAGCCGCCTACGGTGTTGGGAGCAGACAAGCCGATGGCTTGAAGTCCGGCGCAGCCTTGTAGGGTTGCAGTCACTGCGAAAGCGGTGGTGATGGTCAGTATGCGTTTCATAAAAATCCCTTATCTTTTCTGGATATGTCGTTAGTGGTGACACTGTACACACACAAACGTTAAGTTTGAGCTAGATTTTTAAACAGCGCGCGCCGCCAGTACGAGACGAGTCGTATTCATAAAATACCGATAATTGATCCGCTGAAAAATCGCAGACGGCGCAAGATTTTTCTAAACCATCAGGACTAAAAATAAAGAAAATTTGCGCTGGCGATAGCTACCCAAAGTAATCACCGTTCTTTTAAGCCATTTTATTTCGAATGCAGCCCGGACCGTCTCCCCCAGCTGGATAGTTAGGCCATAGCCCTTCAATATTAGATTTGAGAGATACTTGGTAATTCTTTTTTCTTTTTTTCAGTATCAGGGTTGCTCGCATATAGTTAATCTTCTCTTATCATAACTCCTATTAATTGGGGCTGTTCATTATTTAAAGCCAAATGAGAAACAACATCAGGGGAAGTTACGTAAACTTTTTCTCTTCTTTGCAAACTTCCATAAATTTCTTGGCCAGGCACTCCATCCACCCAACCTGCTCCAATAAAATATATTACTTCACTAGATAAATCGTTACTAAGTGTAAAATTAATTGTCAAATCGTCATAGTCAAGAGAGGTTCTTTTGCTAGACATAAGTTGTTCGATCCGTTTTTTAAAATTTGGATGAAAAGCAGGCGACAATGCAATTACGTCATTTTCTTCTCTACTTCTAAAAATAGTAAAATCATAAGTTGATTTGCTATCTGCTATTTGACCAGTAAAATTGACCGTAAGCATAGAATTCATGCCCTCATTCTCACAACCTGAAATAGTTGGAGCGGACTCTTCCGTAAATAACGCAAGAATTTCTGGTGATGACTCATCTATTTTTTCTTTGCTACAAGAAGGTATCTCTACTCTTAGCTGAGAGGGAAAAGTTAAGTTCTTATCTGAAAAAATATCCCGAGTATATATATCTGAGGTAATATCAACTTTACATCCTGAAATAATGATCGATATGAAAAAAAAGAAAATATATTTATTCTTATAAAATTTACTAATCATTTAAATTCTCCCTGTACGTTAAAACATTAAACCTTGAAACTATATTTATTCGAATCTCTAAGGAGCCTCTGAACAACTCCTGGATCGCCTTTGGCCTTCGGAACGATTCACAATCAAGAGAAGGCCCGACTTTACGGTAATATCTGGACCTTGCAAACAGTCGAAACACGGAGTGTGGATTGCTCTGAAAGCCTCGAAGGGCGACCTCTGAAGGCTATATCTTCGGCGTTGTGACTCTTGCCAAGGACTTTAGGCCACTGGCGGCGGGTCGCGCCTTGCATCTACAGCCTTCAGTTCGCGCAATAACTCTTCAGAAGTTGTGCAGAGGCTCCTTAGATATCCTCGGCAACCCGATTAGATGCTTTATGACTTCGGGCGGGTAAACATTACAAACAAACCAAGAATGATGTCCCCAAACACCCATAGACTAAAAAGCATACCTGTGCCAATAGTTCCACCTATAGCTGTCCCCGCTTTCTCGGCATCACTAACGGCGGTATTTGCGAGATCGCCAACACTACCCCAATATGAAAACAGCCAAATTGCCATTAAAATATTGAAACCAATAAAGCTCCATTTTATGAGCTTACCGAAAAATCCTCTTTTTGGCTTTCTTAGTTGAACACCACACCTTGCGCATTTCAGTGCGGTATCGCTAACTTCTGCTTGACATTCTGGACAGTTTATTAACGCCATTTTCTTCTCTCTAGTTGATTGGTGATATAGATTGAAACTTAAACAAAAATTCTGGATTTTTTATTGAGCCATCAATCGTCATACTCCTTTCTTCAATGAAGTCGCTTTTAGAAGGTAAGAACGCACCAGAAAATCTCACCCGCTGTCCGTTTGTAAGATTAAAAAGGCTATTAAAAGTAGGAGTTCCTTTTTCGATTAAGGTATTTGATCCTATATCGGAAAATGCATTATTCCATGTTTTAATTTCAATGTCAGGGGAAATGCGAACTGACAATATCGCCTTACCTTCAGTATTAGTTTCAAGTTGATTAATTGTGCCAACCCAAGAGCTAACCGAATAGCCACCTAAAGATGATGAGATTGCTATTTTTCGTTGATCTCTTATAGCAGATTGCTGTAATTCATTTTTTGCCTCTCTAAACCCTGCGGCGTGCTCAGTAACTACTTGCACAAACTTGAGTTGCTCATTTGGCATTTGCATCTCTAGTAATTGCGCCTTTTGTTTTGGAGTAGTTTTATTCAAATTTGATTCATTAGGTTGTGTTTTATCATCTGGGCTACTTGCAACACCGATTATCATTAAGCCAAAAAATGCGACACCTATCCATTGTATAATGCTTAGTTTTTTCTGCTTTTCGCCACATTGTGGACAAGCCTTGGCAGATTTGGATATTTCTTTACCGCAAGTCTTGCATTTGGTGAATAGACTATCGCTTCCCATGGTAACTCCTTTTATGCACCTAACATCTAAGCATTGAATCGTCGTGCGCAACATGATGATCTTTAGACGTCTGTTGGACTAAGCCACCAGTGCCGCAGCTATCGGGAGGCGTATGAGGATAAAGTAATTTCGAGATAGGGCTTGGACGTAAATCTGGGGCCAAACGCGAATAAATACCGGCGGGGTTTGGTCTCATTCGATCCTTCACGAAGCTTCTCCTTGTTGTGATTCTCCGCAGATTAACTTGCAGATAGCTGTATTTCCAGTTTTCGGCGACATAGACACCCGGCTCACAAGGAACTGTCGGTTTCCATTCACCGGATCAAGGCGACGAAGCCAACCATTTGGCACAACTGTTGTTCTGAACTGTAGGATCTGACGGAGCATGCGAGCCAAGCCATCATCACAGCGTGGGCATGGCCAGCATCGTTGGGACACCTGGCTCTTCGATTTGGCTTCTGATCGGGTGTGGCTGCGACAGGCAGGGCCGGATAACCTCCAGTTTTCGTCGTCGGGTTCTTATTGCCCAGGTAGCCAAAATGGCGAATACGCATTAAGCTTTTCGGCAAAACATGCATCAAGAACCGCCGCACGAGCTCCTGGCCATCCAGCCACTGGATCTTGATTCGAGAGTTGTTGCGGTATTCCTGATATCGGAACGGAACCTGATCTCCCTCCATCGACAACAAGCGTCCGTTGCTGGTAACGATTCTGTAACTGTAGTGGGCAAGATAATGCACCACGCTATCGGCCCGGTTTAGGCAGTTTCTGATATAGATAACCCACTCCTGTTGCATCAAGTCATTGAGCACTCCATCAACCTCATTGCTGTTAGCACCCCGGTGTATTTTATTTGCGCTCACCGACGACACCATTCGTTCTCGAAAACGCCAGGATAAGGCCCGTACCGACTGAGTCGAGTTTGTAGCCTCAGTTTTTAATCGTTCCAAAGCGCCCCCCCTGAACACCTCCTCAAAAAACCGTAATAAATCGGTTATTTCTGTGGCTTCAATTGAATTCGGTAAATCCTCTCTTTCAATTCTTTCCACCAAACCCATCAGAGCGGCGTCGCAGCCAGTCTCTGGTACACCGGGAGACTCGTCGTTTTCGGCATCGAGCAGCGCCCGCAGATTATAATCAGGTGGCCGAAACCCTCTTTCGAATGCGTACTCAAAGATAGCGTAGATGGTGTTCCACTCGATGGTTTCGGCTTCCCATTCTTCCGCGGGTTGATGCTTACAGGCATTTAAAATGATCAGCGCCTGAAGTTCTGGAAGTGTCATTCCGGATTTACCTCTTCGACAAGTACGGCTTTTTGCTGTTGGCGAGCGTAGTCCAACGCAGACTTGGTGCCTTTGGATTTGCCGTCCCAGAATGCAATCACTATATCTGCCGCATTGACAATCTCTCGATTTCGAATTGGGCCCGCAGCTCGCCCAAACTGGGCCCAGTCTGGCTTGATCACAGTGATGGGTAACTCAAGCTCGCGGGCGAGCCGTTCTGCTAAACCGTCCGCTCCTTTGGCGCCACCCGAAATGATATGGGCGGGTAGCAAAGGTGACAGCACACTCATCAAACGCTCGTAGTCATCAAATGACCTTGATCCAATGACGGCGATTCTTTGCATACGACTCCCCACTTAAATTGCTCAGCAGGGTTATCGTAAATCACCAATGCGACACCTCGTGTCGCAACTGACCATTATGCTGACCTCAGTAATCACACATTGCCAAGAGAACGCGCCATGATTGAGATTCTCACTGATTGGATTCGGCTGACTAGCCAGCAGTTTCAAGACCGTCGCCGCCCCTGCACTCAGTTCAAAGAGTTGTTTGCAGGTTATTTTCCCGAGTCTTTCTTGGCAAAAAGTTATTACGTTGTCGTGCCGCAAATGCCAGTACCTGCCTACCATTTCCGGGAAACCTATGGTTTGACGGATTTGTTCGATCGAGACTTGGCCGGACTCACGCTGAATATCACCTATTACCTGCTGCCATCGGTCGAAAACAACCTGCGCATCCACTTCCACAAACTGGCTCACGTTGCAAAATGGCAAAGACTGGGCGTTGAAGGCTTTATCGAGCGATACCTGCGAGAGTTGCAGGCGTCAGGCTACGACAAAATACCGCTTGAACGCATGGCTTATGAACTTGATAAGCAGTATGTCTACGGATGGTCGATTGTCGACGTGGTTGAGCGCGTGAAGGGTTTGACTGAGCCAGTCCAACAGAAAGCGTAAAGCGCCACAGGATCAATATCCGAGCCACAGACGGGGCATAAGAAGCGGCGCGTCGCAGTCAAGTTGCGTGACGGCCATATCGAACAAGAGGGTTCTTGTGGCCAATAGCCGTAAAACTAATCTATTGCGGCGTGCACAGTATGCACCCTACTAAAATCCCCCAAAAGGTACCGAATACTATGAATATTTATTACTGCCACGGATTTGCTAGCCGTTTTGACGCCAGCTCACAGAAAATCAAGACGCTTCGCCAACTTGGGCCGGTCTGTGGGGACGATCTTGACTATACAAAACCCGCCGACGAAACGATTCAGCGCAGTATCGATAGATTGATGAGTGCAGATATCGACATCATCGTTGGTACCTCTATGGGAGGCTGGCTGGCGAGTGTTGTCGGGGCACGCCTGGGTATTCCATTTGTGGCCATTAATCCTGCTATAGAGCCATCGCAGACCTTGCGTGCACACGTGGGGAAGGGTGTGGATTTTCAGGGTAAGGAATACGAGCTCATGGCTTCAGTCGTGAGTGGCTACGGTTCGCTGGCTCAGGGCGGATGTGGTCTTATTCTCTTGGATGAGGGAGACGACGTGATTGATTGGCGCAAAACCCGTGCAGCGTTTCACGAGCATTATTCGGTTGTTTCTTTCCCAGGAGGCAGCCACAGATTTGAACACATGAAGGCGTCATTGCCTTTGATAGAGAGCTTTCTGGATCGGTCCTCGCTTGTCTATGGTGCTGAAGACGATTCATGAATGATCTTCAAAGAGTGTTCAAATTTGCGGGTTCTATCGAGATTCCTGAAGAGCATCCAGGGCGCTTCTACATTCAGTAGTTATCCTCACCTGATTAACAATTTCGCTAATATTGGCCAGTTGAAGCTCGGCGATATCGTTGTAGGTGCGCATATGGTTTACGGCTGGATACCAACGATTGTGCATCTCGATAAGGGCCAGGCAGACCCATTAAAAGTTGTCGATCTGCTACAGAGTATCAAAAATGGGGTGGAGGGCATTACCGAGTTCGAATTGAATGTGTTGGTGGCTTACATCAATAACTCAGTTGTAGGCGCATCGAAAATGCTGCACTTCATTGCTCTGGAGCGTTTCCCGATATGGGATTCAAAAAGATAGTATAAGTTGCAATTGAGAGCATCTTGCTCACAAGGAAGGAACCGCTAAGATTTGCCTGTATGGCCCGCCCGGCGCCGGTAAAACCGCCTATGCACAGGAGCTGGCCAAGCGGGCGGAAAAACCCTTTATGCTCCAGTCCGGAAGCGACCTTTTGGACAAGTACACTGGTGAGACCGAAAAGAATATCGCCGCCATGTTCGACAAAGCGGAAAGAACCGGTGCGGTCTTGCTGCTCAATGAGGCTGACACCTTCCTCTACAGCCGGGGCATGGCTCGGAGCAGTTGGGAAGTAAGCGCCGTCAATGAAATCATGATTCGCCTGGAGCTGTTTGAGGGTGTCCTGTTGGCGACCACCAACCACTTCGACAGTCTGGACAAAGCCATTCTGCGCCGTTTCCAGCTGAAGGTGAAGTTTGGATACCTGAGTACTGACCAACTGAAAGAACTCATCGAAGCCTGTGTGATGAACAAGGAAAAAGCCCGAGCGTTGCGAACTGACCAACTCGCTCAATTTGAGTACCTGACGCAAGGCTTGGTGCGGGGCGCGGTTCAGGGCCTTTGCTTACGAGAAGCGCACGAAACAACTGCTGGAAGCACTGAAGGCAGAACAGAATCAACAGATTGATGGTGTAATTGGTCAACCGATTGGCTTTTTGCAGTAAGTAAACAGAGGGCATACGAGTGACGAATAGGCCCATTCGGGAAAATCAGCAGCGCTTATCGTGAGTACTGGGACAATTCATGATGACGAATGGAGCTTGCTGCTCGACGCTCCCAGCAGACTTCAAAATTAAATTGAAACTTGGATGTCGAAGACCAGCTGTTTCTCGCAACGCTAATCGCCGTGTGCTAAGAAGTTCATAGCCTTATAGGTGAGTAACTTTCTCGTCAGTAGCGACAGCGTCTGTCGGCTTAGCTGGTTAAAATCTGGACGCATAGCAAAGTCGCTTATCTCTGCGCACTCACTTGAAAAGGAATAAGAATGCCCAGTTACGATAAAGATTTTGAACAAACCCGTCTCACTATGCTGGCTGGACAGCACTCGAACATTGTTCATTCAAAAGGTGTGGTGGCTTTTGGCGCAGATGACGAAGACCGGCTGATCGGCGCCTCTTGGACGCTTGAGGATGAAGTCTTTGACCAAGTCAGTGACTCCGGATTTAAGCTCCACTTGATGGAGTTGCTGGATACTTTCATTGCTTATAGAGGACAGTGCAATAAGTCCCCTCGAAAAGAAGGTATTGTTCGGTTTAGTGACGGTGCAATGACTATTGAGTGGTTGCCTGATGGAGTAGCCCACCTTCCAAAATGACTAGAGGTAATTTGATGACTGCTTTAAGGAATGACTACGAACAGATACTCGCTGGTATGAACCCAGAGCCTTTTGACCAGATAAATGATAAATATTCAGGTGTTTTTTTACCGGCTCCTTTCGAAGAGTACTGGGAAAGCAGCCCGAAAGTGATGCTGGTTGGCCGTGAAACGGCCGGTTGGAATACGAATAACCACAAAAACACTATTCACCGTGTAATTAATGCCAATGCGTCTGGTGACATAGGGAAAATCGTCACAGAGGCTACAGAACGATATCAAAAGCACTTGGAGTTCAGAGTAGATGGAAGCCTTATTAGAAAATCTGGCAGCCGCTTCAAGCAGTATTTCTTTCGACTAGCAAGAGAACTGGGAGTTAATCCGAAGGGCTTGGTGTACGCCAACCTCTTTGCCTGGGATTACAATAAGAAAACGCCGAAAGACCGTCCGAAAAATGAACTAGCTGAGGTTATCTCGATGTCCAATCAGCTGCTGGCCGCCCAGATAAAACACCTCAAGCCAGATTTTATTATTTTTGCCGCCGGATATGACGGCATAGATCCGGTCATTCGTAGTCTTTTCAATGATTATTTTGATGGTTATGAAAATACGGTTCCGGTCATTCCCAAGAAACTGTGGGAGTTCCGTGCTGGGGGCAGCACCTGTTTTCGTATCGCTCACCCACGGGCGACGCATGGACATGGCGAGTTTCGTAAGGAATTGATTTTGCGAATAAAGAGCCATCTTACTCGGCCCTAGGCGCTAGAAAAGGAGGGGCGTTATAGCGCCCCTTGTCCGATTCCTGAATTAGAAAATCAAAACTACTCTGTCATGGGCTTATTGCTTGAGGGTTATATTGGATACCCATCGTGCCGGCGTAATTCTAAACCTATTGTGAATGGTTGTTGGTTTCTCAAGTTACTTCGTAAGCGTCCGATAATCCCATCTTGAGTTCGACGCCGCAGCCGTCAAAATAGTGTCCACTTATTCCTTAATGGACACTTGTCATGAACAATTTAAGCGTAATCCGCCCTTACTTGCCGAAAACGCCGTCAATACACCCCAGGGTTTAAAGCTCAGCTGGTAGCTGAAAGCCAAATTCCTGGAACGTCTAAACCAACCGGTAAAGACTTATCTCCAGCTTTTGTGTCAACGCCAGTTTAAAAGTGACCCACCCTTGGCGTTTCAGTGTTGTTTAATAGTTCTTGGCTGCTGACTGAGATCGGTGCAGTACCAGCCATTTTCTTATCCTTCAATCGATAGCTTTCTCCCCGGATTTGGACGATGTGCGCGTGGTGTAACAGCCGGTCCAACAGCGCAGCAGTTAATGTCGTGTCGCTATCGAAGGCACTGGCCCACTGTGAGAATGGGAGGTTACTGGTGACGATAACACTGCCGTGCTCGTAGCGTTTGGCGATGACATTAAAGAACAGATTGGCTTCCTCTCGACCAAACGCAGATAGCCAATTTCGTCGATGATCAACAGCCGTGGCGCTAAGATGCTGCGTTTTAAGTACTGATCCAGACGCTCCTGCTTTCGGGCAATGACCTGTTGCAGCATCATGTCGGCGGCTGCAATGAAGCGCGTTTTGATGCCTTGGCTGACGGCTGTGACCCAGACTGATGGCCAGGTGGCTTTTGTCGACGCCACTGGGACCTAGAAGCACCACATTCTCTGCTCGCTCTACAAAGGCCATGCTCGTCAGTTCATTCAGCTGTTTGCGTGGGGCTCTTGATTTGTCGTTTGATTTACCTCCAGCCTCAGGAGCCCCACTGCGGTCAGGGTGCCGAATCGCCAGAACTGCTGATCGCTGGCGATAGACAGATAAGACAATAGGGTTCCGCATAAGTTTGCGAGTTCTGAGGTAGTGCACGGCACACCTGGTAGTGTGATTGCGACCCAATGGGGCCCAGGCCGTGATTCGGCCTTGGAAGTTGGTGGGGATGCTTCGTCAATGACGGCCCGTAATGCAGATGCCCAGTTGTGAGCTCGCCTTCGTTGGCAACTCGGGCAAAACCGGTGATGACAGGCCAGCAAGCATAAATTGATCACGACACGCTGGAAAGGGTAAGTCTTTACACTTTGCCCACACTCACGAATCATCCTTGCTTGGTAGTCCGTTTCCTCATTTCTTTGGAGATACGCAGCGCTGCCCCCAGCTGGGTTGACCAAAAAGGTTATAGATGACGACAGTGCTATCACGTTCACTCGCTAATCGTTTTTTACCTTCGAGAAGCTGTTCCGCGGCTTCCGCGTCGTCTCTGTCGTCGTACGTGTTGAGTAATTTCACGTTGAGTTCGTTTCCTTTGGATCAACTGAACATAGTAAAGGAATGGGTTAAAGGTTCAACCTTCGTGATGATCGTGCGGAGGATCTGAGAAATATTTCGAAAAGTCGACGGTCGGTTTGCCAGTAACTGAGTTGTAAAAGCCTTAGCAGTTCTTACGATCTCTGTAGTGGCCATGACGTGGAGCTTCGACGAATACGCCAAAGAAGAACGAAAAAATCCGTGGAAAACAGTAGATGTGTTGGCTCCTCGTTTTGCGGTGACTGTTTTTTCTCATGGTTTCAGGCCCGAGTTTCATCCAAGTTCAGTGGTTTCAGATCGTCTCTGATCCTGTAACCTGCTTCCGAGCTTTGCGATACGCCACATCCCAGCTGTCATTGGTGGTTGGCATGCCGTTTGGCCCGAGTGGGCTTGCCCCTAGCTCTTCACGACGCGCGTTCACTTTCGCCGTGTATTCAGCGTTCATTGGGTTAATGCCGCGCCGGCGGTCGGCGGCGTCGGAAATTGAATCAAGCTGGTTATCGGATTCTTCCGGAAACAATTCAAAGTGCAGGGTACGTGCAAGCTGTGAAATTTGCTGGTTACGTGCATCTTCTTCGTTTACCTGTTTGATTTCAGCTTCGCTCAAACCCTCGCGTGCTTTTTGGTACGCGCGGACTTCTTCTTTTTTAAAGCGGTTCATAGGCTTTCCTTGGCAGGTTGTTTGATGTTGATATGAAAGGTCATCGCGTTGTGTGGGCTGATCAGCAGGGCGCGTATTTCAATGGACCCCGGCAGCTGGGTAATATCCAGAATCTCCCGTGTCACGTTGTTGTACCTCAGTTCGGAAACCCAACGCTTCAGGAACAATAACAAAGCGTCATCCAGGCTGGCATTCCGGCTGATCAGTTCGCACCGCAAGTAAGCGGTTGGGTTGTCCCGCTGTCGTATTATTTTTGATTGCTCAATATCAAAAACGGTGTCTTGGTCGAACAGTGCAAATTGCAGATCGTAATCAAATCCGGCGATGGTGGCATCAAAATCGTAACGGTCAGGTGTAAACCCGTTATCGGCAAGAATGGCTGCAAAATCGTTCATATTGTTTCCTCTGTTAACTGACTTGCCTTATTCATTGCCAGCTTTTCAAAGAACAAAACGATAATAGCGGATGCTTGCGACATATCACGTCGCAACGCTTGTCCGGTTTGAGTTTGAACGGTAAATCCACTTACAAGGGCGCTCTACAACCCGCGCCTGCTCAGCCTTGATTCAGAAAGCCCGCCGGCTCCAGAATTTCAAGCTCCGTTTCTATTCGCCGCGACAACCATCGGCGTAGCTGCGGGCTGTCTTCTATATAGGTGGTGACGGTGTAATGGATCGGGCTGTCGCTGCTCCGTTCCAGGTGCTGCTCCCGGCCAATGGGGCGGTTGAACAAGGCCTCGGCCAGGGGCTGATTTGCGCGTATGACTAACCGAAATGAACCTTCCATGCCCAGGGCGAACTGCTGGGCAAGATCCGGCTCCAGTGAACTGTCGTTAAAGCTCAGACTGGCGCTTGCGTGGGTAATGCGGTGTAACGGGATCAATTGAATGCTGTCGTCGATGGAATTGGCGCCGGGGTTTTCGGCGAGTAGATACAGAACTTCTTCCTGTAGCAGCAGGCGCAATGGCTGAAGTTTGCGGTAGGTTGTCTCGCCATTCAGTGTTGTGACTGTCAGATCCAGTGCATCGGTGTCCCTAAGCGCACCTTCGACGATGCTTTGTACTTCTGCACTAATGGGCGGAGACTCTGGGCGCATTGGGTCAGGCAGGTACTGGATCAGCTGCATCCACTGTTGAGTGTCGCGGTTTTGAGCAGCCGTTGCGGTTGCTTGTTCCCATAGGGAGTCGAGGCGATTGTAAACGCCGCGGGGTAATCGGTTGTAAGCCTGCTGTTTTAGCAGGGTAAGGGCTAAAGCCGCGTCGCTGTTGTTGATCAGCGTTTCCGGTAGCAGGCCTTTCAGGCTTGTTAAATGCCAGTAACTTGCTCGCCCGTTATCGCCCTGATTGTCTTCACAATAAACGGCTTGCGGGAACGTATCGAGAAGGCTGGCCAGATCTCGCTCCACGCTGCGTTTGCTGGCGCCATAGCCACGCTCACCAAGGATTTTGTGGATTTCTTTGGTGGACTTCGCCTGGCCCGGGCGAGGGAGAATTTTAAGTATTTCAATTTGCCGTTGAAGTTGAGTCGCCATGGGTACGCTGCATTCCCTGTCGTTATTCGCCTTGAGGCGTCATGCTGATTAACCGTTTGGCCAATGTTTCTATGCGACGTTTGCCCACCAACACGTTTAGCCAGCCTTCGGGAATTGCCTTGATGCCGTAGTGGCATCCAGCGAGTTGGCCGGTTACGGCGGCAACGGTATCGCAATCGTCGCCAAGGTTGGCGGCGGTCAGCAGTGCGGATTCCAACGAGTTGGTTGATGCGAAGCACCAAAGGGCGGCTTCAAGGGTGTCGACCACATAGCTTTTGGCTTTGATCAGCGTGTCCGGTTTATTGAGGTATTCGCCCCGGACTAATGCCAGAATCTTTTTGCTTTGCCAGGCTTGGTCAGCCGCTGCCGATAGCGCGTCGGATTTGTCCTCGCCAAGGAGTAAATGATGGAGGATCAGGGCGAGCAATTCACTGGCTTCCAAGCACTCTTGGGCACCATGCGTGGTTCGTGTGGCTTCCCGCGCCCAAAGGCTCACAAGTGCCGTGTTCGGGTGCGCGGCGAGCACGGCGGGAAGAAGTCGCATCAAACCGCCGTTTCCTGCCGCTAGGGGGTGAGTGGAACCCGAGAAGGCCTCACCGGTGTCTTTGAATTTCTTGAGTGCTGCACTCAGGGTGTTGCCTGGGGTAAGTGCCAGCTCACACGGCCAACCTTCTTTGCGATCGTAAAAACCCTCGTAACGGCGCATTTGATCGGCGGGGTCAAAGCCGTTTTTCTCAACCAGGCTGTCTGCAAGGCACAACGCCAGCCCCGTATCGTCAGACCACTGGCCGACTGGAAGGTAGCGGCGGGTGCTGTGCATATCTGTTATTTCAGCGCTTCCACGGGGACTGAATTCAACGCCGTTGGCCAGGGCGTCTCCACAAGCCAGTGCTAAAAGTCCACCGAGTGCGCGATCGTTCAGAGTCATGGGTTTTCCGGTTGTTTGGGTGATGTCACTGTGCAATTCATTATCATAGCCGGTTGCGACAAAATGTGACGCATGCAGTGTATAGGCTGCTTCCATCATCAAGGAGATGGCAAATGAAAAACAACACCGAATTTGCGAAAAGTACGCTGCTGGGTTTGGCTTGTGGCGACGCGCTGGGGACCACTGTGGAGTTTCGGCGCCGGGATACCTTCCCGCTGCATACGGAAATGACTGGGGGTGGCGCGTTCAATGTAAAGCCTGGCGAGTGGACGGATGATACCTCTATGGCTTTGTGCTTGGCACAGAGCCTAGTTCAGTGCCAGGGGTTTGACCCGAAAGACCAGCTTGAACGCTATCTTCGTTGGATGAATGACGGATATTTGTCGTGCCAGGGCTGCTGCATTGATATTGGCGGTACCACTCGCAACGCCTTAAAACGTTTTGAACAAACTCGTGTGAGTTATGCTGGCACGGATAACCCGTTCGAAAGCGGCAATGGTGGGATTATGCGCCTGGCGCCCGCCATTTTTGCGAGTACGGACCGCGCTAAGGCTTTGGAGCATGTGATTAATAGCAGCCGCACAACACATGCCAGTGCAGATTGCCTGGATGCGGCAGAGTTGCTGGGTGCCATTCTTTGGGAGCTGCGCGAGGGTAAAGCGTTGAAAGCGGTGCTTGAAGATCTGCCTGACACGTTCGAGCGAGGTATGAAAATTGGCCGAATCAAGCGCGGGTTTTTTCGCACGCTTGGGCGCGATCAGGTCTCATCAAGTGGCTACGTGATTGATACCTTGGAGGCAGCACTGTGGTCCTGTTACCACTCGGAGGACTTTGAAACCGCACTCATTACAGCGGTGAATCTGGGAGACGATGCCGACACGGTGGGGGCGGTGACGGGACAGATCGCGGGTGCGGCATGGGGCGAAGCCAGCATACCCTCACGGTGGCTTAACAGCTTGGTATGGCGGAGCCAAATTGAGGACATGGCGAATGGATTGGGGCGGCTGGCAAGTTGCACATCGAACGAAGAACATGCGGTTTAGATTCGCCTGGTGTTTGTGGCGGGGTTTTAAAGAAGGACAGCGGAGGATATTGCAAGCTTAAACATTCTAATGAAACACTAAAATTAGTGCTCCGTTACGAGTCCCTTTCATAAATTCGATAGACCTCTGATTAATAAAAATTTTTTCAAAATCTAATCAATAAGACGGTGCAACACCACTACGCATAATCGTGTTTATGGTGAACGCATTGAAGGGGGAGGAATAGAACCAGACCTCTCCCTGGCAGTCACACCACTGTGCAGGTGTCGCTTTGGCCAGACATCCGAGTCGGCCCAAAAAAACAATAACAGTTCACAGGCTGGTAATCCAAACCCTATTATTTAAAGAATATATTTTTTAACTAATAGGGCGGTGATCATTTCACCCCGGCCGCCACGGATCGCCGGATAACCGCCGCCTCGATTTTCGATTTTTTCAAAATCGCCCGGTGAGCCGCAAGGGTTCCACTGTCGATAATTTTTGTTCGACACTCCGCCAAATTGAGTTTGCGGTTTCTTCGAGCGTCCGGCCCACCACCCGCAAGCTCCACGAGCACGGCTTCCGAAATCCCGGAGCGCCCAAAACCTGAAAAAAGATCAACCAATAGCTGCGTTGCCAAATGAACCGTCATCGAAAAACCCTTGTTTTTAGCGTCCACCAAGAACCTCAACGCCACGCCCCGCGAAAACCTCTTCGAAGCCGCGCCCATCGCCTGGCTGCGCTGGCCAGACAGCCGCTTGCGCGGGGTAACCTCCCCCTCCACATCCTCGGCCTCCGTTGCCATTTCCTCGGGTAATTCTTTCAGCTCTGTTTTGAAAATTTTGGCAATCGCCATCAGATTATGCAGCGGCGATCTGTGCCGGTGTCGCCGGGTTCTGCGGCGGCACAGTCACCTGTTTTTCAGTCTCGGTGACGATCAAACCGTAACGCTGTACTAACGTTTGACCGACCGCCGTTCGCTTCACGTTGAACCTGTTCTTGGGCCGTCCTGAGCGTACATGCTGATAATGACTAGTCCGCTCTTGAATATCTCTAGCAAGCTGAAGAT
>Ga0307973_1000573_pt1 | contig 19497 bp, 23 predicted proteins | sample OrgLakmetagen782_FD_201837 | JGI IMG/M metagenome (GOLD analysis project Ga0307973, IMG submission 201837) | Saline water microbial communities from Organic Lake, Antarctica - #782 | ecosystem: Environmental > Aquatic > Non-marine Saline and Alkaline > Saline | place: Antarctica: Organic Lake...
GAGTGTCACCATCAGTGATGGCAGCAACGCGATCAGTGCCGATTGCCGTTTGTGCACACGCGACCACCTCGGGAGTGATGGTGACGTTTGACTCATCAAGACCAAACGTATTGAGTATCTGTTGCTGCCCAGAAGGAAGAGTCGTCGTGTCAATTTCAATTACCTGCGGTGAAGTCGCTGGCACTGCTGCAGGAGTAACTGGCACTGATCCTCCCCTGCACGCACTCCATAACCCTACGTTCTGATCTCTAGCAAGATCTTCAGCTGATTGCAGGGTCGATGCTTGTGCGGTATTTGGTTTGATTTGTAATGTGGTGGCGTAGCCTTCTTGTATTAAAAGTTCATTGATAAACACCTCATCCACGTAGACATAGCGCAACAGTCGGTCATACTTATCACGGTTTTCAGTATCGGACACAAGCTGCACTTGGGTACCAGCGACCAATTCAGTATTTCGAGCAGTTGCTTCCTGACTATAGCAAGCTGGCTCACCATCACGATATGGCTCAGGTGTGTCTATTCCTATGTATCGAACTGTTTCTTCTCGACCGTCAACCTGAACTTTGATTGTGTCTCCATCCACCACACGAATGACAGCAGCACTCGTGGATGCTTGCATGTTGACTACAGATTCAGGTTGCATATCGCCACCACCAAACCAAAAAGTAATAAACGCCAAAACAAAATTCATAATGATTTCCATATGTCTCTAGATTCTCTTTGTCTAATAATGCTACACTAGCATATATGCAAACGCCAACCGTGCTTGTGATTGAAGATTCATCATACTTAGCTGACTCGTTAGTGGATATGCTTGATATGTACAACTACAAGTCACTCCACGCAGCTACCGGCCGGAAGGGAGTTTCGCTGGCCCTCGAGGAAAAGCCAGACCTTGTTTTGCTCGATATTCGACTGCCAGATATCAATGGCTACGAAGTATACCGACAAATTCGTGCCTCTGATTGGGGCAAGACGGCTCGCATCATGGTTTTGACAGCCTCAGAATCAATCGAAAACATCGCCAAAAATATAGACCTGCCTCGTGAATACGTCCTTTTTAAACCCGAATGGAGTATCCAAAATTTAATGCAGCAAATTGAAAAACGGCTTCAAGACTAGTCTTTGCTTGGCACCTCAAACGGTATCTGCACATCAAAGGTCGTACCTACCCCCTCAACAGAGGTAAAGGAGGCTTTCCCTCGCAGTACGGCCACTGCTTCGCGTACTATATATAACCCAAGACCTGTCCCGTCAGGGACGTCACGCATCGCATTTGAAGCTCGGAACAATTTAGAAAAAATCCCCTCTTGATCTTCAGCCGGTATTCCTATTCCAGTGTCAACCACTTGTATACGCAACATATTGTTGTCGTGAGTAAACCGAATCGTGACTGTACCTCCTACTGGAGTGTACTTGATTGCATTCGTGCACAAATTTGTCACGATCATACGCAAAAGGTCAGGATCGGTGACAAATTCAGTTATGCTTGGGTCGTATTCTGTCTGCACGTCTAAGTCTTTTTGCTCGGCTGTCTTGGACAATTCTGCTAGAACATCATCAAATAACTTTTTAAGTACTATGGTGTGATACTCAGCCTGAAATCTACCCAACTCGAAACGTGATACCCGCAAAAAATCGTCAACCAAACGAGACATCCGACTGATGCTCAAATGTAGTCGATTCATGTACTTTAGTTGACGTTCGGTAAGTGTGTCGGGGCTATCTAGTTGTAACAACTCTGCGCTCCACTTCATTCCGGCGATTGGTGTCCGTAACTGGTGCGATGCAAGCGAGACAAATTCAGATTTTGCATCCTCGGCTTTCTTTTGTTTAGTAATATCTACTAACGTCAGGAGACCTTGCTGCTCTTCATAATCATTTTTGAACTGGAATAAGGATAGTAACCCCCACGCTTCACGCCTATCCTCTCTCTTGACACGCACAATCTCATCGCTAATAGCGACACCGCTACGGAACTTGTGGAACAAAAATTCAGTTTTAGCAGCTTCGTTAGCTTCTAAAAGTTCAAACAAATCGATCCCAACGACCTTACTTTGCTGTATACCAAGCAAACGCGCAGCAGCGGTATTGGCTGAGATAACAGTTCCTTCAAAATCAACGACAAAATAAGGTACCGGGCTCTTGTTATAGAGTTGCGTATGGAGTGATTGCCTATCACTACTAGGTACCGGGAGGATAGTGCGGGACGAAACTGTACTGTTAGAAGTTAGGTCATAAATATTTTTTGCAACAAAGATACAACACAGAGAAGCAATCAAGAAAAGTAGACCACCCAGATTCATTTCCGAAAAGTCATAAAACAAAGCCAGGCTCACCACCCCACTAAAGAGCACAAAGAAAACACTGAGAGAAAGGATCAAAGCTGACTGCTCTTCGTTTTCAGGACCTGCTTCTTGTTTCATATAATTACTACCCCAGTGTACCACCGGACGTCCATCTTATTAATGATTACTCTCAGCTAGCTAATTTACAGCTCTGGATCAACCGCTTCTACTGTGGTAGTGGCTGTGTCTGTGGCGGACTGTTCTGAGGGTGGTTCCGCAGTAATAATTTCGTCCTCGGTGAGCGAGCTATCTGTACTCGTTGCGGTTGAGGTGGCTGTGGTTGTAGCGACAGTGGTGGTTGCTGTAGTGGTCGCAGGTGCAGGAGCGGGTTCAGGATCAGCTGGGCGCAACCCAATCAAACCACCATCTGGTTGCTGACTAGGGGTCGGCGCGACCACGGTCGGACCATCAACGTCCACCAGATTAGCCATTCGTTCGTTACGTTCTTTGATTGTCTGTGTAACATTAATCTGCCCAGCTCCACTATCACTAAGCCCAACGGCAGCTGACGAGCCAACCCCAATTATAATCAAGAACGCAATCACAATGTATTGATTGCGTTTAGATTTTTTAGTTGCGTGCTCTTGTGCAAACTTGGTTGGAGCTTTTCGTGTCGATGACATTTCTTTTTCAGCTACTACTTCAGGTAGCTCTGTCTCTTGTGTTATATCATCTACTTCCGGTTTTTTGGCAACTGTTTTGCGAGTAGTCGTTTTACGTGGAGTAGCTTTATTAGTGGCAGTTTTGCGAGTAGTCGTTTTACGTGGAGTAGCTTTTTTTTCAGCAGCCGTCTTTTTAGGCGCAGCACGCTTCCGTGGAGCTTTTTTCACAATTTTTTCTTCTGTTGATGTGGAAGCGGCTCGAGGCATAGAACAGACTTTAGTATAGCATCTGATACAATAGAAACGTACCTATGGAAAACCTGTTAATAACCAGTGGATTAGTCGGCGGTCTCCTACTCATCTATTCAATCTTAGTGTTTATTATAGCGCGTATTTTGCATGATAACAGTGTTATGGATATTGCGTACGGCCCGGCATTTTTTACCGCCACTATAGGTGCGGCGTATCTGACTGACACCACGTCAATACTACCAGCAATAATCATTGGTTGTATCGGAGCCTGGTCTGTGCGGTTGAGTAGCCGTATCTTCAGAAAGAATTACGGTAAGCCAGAAGATGCCCGTTATGCCAAGTGGCGTGAACAGTGGATGAAAAAAGGCCGCGCGTACTTTTTAGCACGAAGCTACCTACAAGTGAACTTGCTGCAGATTGTGATTATTTTTGCAGTCGCTGCACCAGCTATTTTCGCCCTAGCCTACCCCACCATGTACAACCAGTGGTTTGTGCTAGCTGGGTTTCTCGTATTTTGTTTTGGATTGACCTACGAAACTATCGCTGACCTACAACTCGATCGGTTTATCGCTGGCAAAAAAGCTGGAACTGAAGAAGCAACCTTGATGACCCGTGGACTATTTAGCCTGTCACGTCGGCCGAACTATTTTGGAGAGACGCTCATCTGGTGGGGACTAGCAATTATGGTACTACCACTGCCACTCGGCTGGATTGCGATCAGTAGCCCGCTACTCATTACCCATATCGTCACCAAGGTCACCGGACCTATGCTAGAGGATTCATTTCTAGAAAAGTACCCGGAGAAATATCAGCACTACATGGACACTACCAGTTACTTTATCCCTTGGTTCAAGAAAAAGTAGTAGTCATGAACAATAAAAGACCGGCGCTCTGCGCCGGTCTTTTATTGGTTGTAGTTCTTTTCTACTTCCTTCCAGTAGGTAAAGAAACTTTTATAATAGCCACTGACTGCAGGAAACAGTTTTTCAACAGAATCAAACTCCACCGGCCAGGTTCGATTGGTCTGATGTAATTGTGTATACACAAACGCGGCATCGATCCCATGGATTTCTTGGATACTACCCACATGCACTTCTAAGTCTGGAATAACAATTTTCCCTTGTCTAATTATAAAATCAAGCACCAGATCACTGACCGGATACCGATCAAACCAGACCGGGTCGATGACCAGTATCCGGCGATCCGATTCATGCTGGCGCCATAGCGGATCAAGTGTCCAAGGTGTATATAAACTCACTGTTGCACCAGACACAGTCATAATTGTTTCAGCTTCTGGATACGTGGTTTCTAATTGTTCGTCTTCAAACGTCTGTAGGATTTCGGGTATAGAGAGCTCAGTCATTTGCTCGCGATCGTACGTCAAAATACTGCGCTCTTGCTGGTAATCGGTACAGCCATTGATCAACTCTTGATTGACTGTATACCGTTTATTGACCGATGTACCTGCCACCCACTGCCAGGAGAGAAAGTTCGACGCCAAGTCACCATCAATCAAATTAAAATACAACCACTTTCCCATCGAGTGCCAGTGGGCGTACGCCAAATTGCAAGACACACTCGCCACCCACATACGCAGATGATTATGCATGTAACCGGTTTCATATAGTTCCTGCACCCCTTCATCTAGCACCTCCACACCGGTGGCGGCATCAGCAATAGCTGACACGATACCCGCATGTCGCCAGTCATCACGTGGAAACCTCATATCAGTAAATATCTCATCATCCTTCTCCCACCACATGTTTTGGAAATACTCTCGCCAAGCGAGTTCTTGAATCAGTTTGGCACAGTCTGCTTCTGTGTGCTGTTCAAGCAGACGGTCTCGAATAAGTGGCAATGATATGATCCCCCTTGTAATGTATGGTGATAGCTTTGTCACCGCCCCATCCAATTGATTACGAGTTCTCGCATACTCGACCGGATCAATTTGGTCGATGATGTCGAGGATTTCTTGGTAGCTGCGGATATAACTCATATCAGTGAGTGTATCATCAAGAAAAATGACCAGCAAAACTACAAAGCTCCAGCTGCCCTGCGGCAGCGGTCGCTACAGTATTTGATCTGCTCCCACTGCCCACGCAGTTTCCAGCTTTTGCGATTGGTAAACGGCAGGCCGCACTGGACGCATAATTTTGTGTCTTTCGGTGTAGCCATTGGGTATTAAAAGTGCACAAACAATCGACCGTGGTTATTACTATCAACCTCTACCCGGCTATATTTTGCTTTCACCGATTTCTGATCCAGATACTTCTTCACCCGCTTCATCAGCTGGCCACTGCCCTTACCGGGAATAATCTCTACTTTCTTCACCCGCTTTTGCTCGGCTTGTGCGAACACGTCATCAAGCGCTTGCGATATCGCTCGCCCATTTTTGGCGATGTCGTGTAGGTCTAGGTGCATGGTTGATTTAGACATAATAAAGAATGCACGTGTTTACTTCCTCCACCCAAACGCACCCGGCTTACTACCGTACTCACCCCACCAGGTAGCACCAGCATGCAACCCAGCTACCACCCCACCCGTCCACAGCGCAGCACCCCCAACAGCGTGGATCAACTCCCACTCCTGCCACCACACAGACGATGCATTGTCAGGGTCACCAAAAATCAAGTCGAGCAAGACCAGCTCAACCACCCCGTGAATCAGCGTAGCAACGATGAATCCAAGAAAGCCAAAGGCGAAGACATATAAGATTTTTTTACCATTCATTATAAATACTATAACCCATGAAGAAAGATTCAGGTATACTCAACCTATAACTATGAAAACTATGTTTTACATCATTGGTGGGGTTGGGGTGTTGTTAATTATCTGGGCAGTTGGGTCGTACCTGGCGGTACGCAGCCTGGAGGAGCCGAGCTACACTGTGCTCGAGAAAAAAGACGGCTACGAGATACGTCAGTACGAGCCATACATCGTGGCGCAAACAGTGGTTCCAAGCAGTGAGTATAATGAGGACCTCAACCAAGGCTTTCGCCTGGTGGCGGACTACATCTTTGGTAACAACACGACGCAAGAAAAGATCTCGATGACTACGCCAGTACTCGAGTCACCAGGCGAGCAAAATAATCAAAGTAGCGAGAAGATAGCCATGACCGTACCGGTGCTCGAAACCCAGTCAGAACAAGCGACGCGCACCGTGGCGTTTGTACTGCCGTCAAAGTACACTATAGACACCCTCCCCACCCCCAACAACGATAAAGTAACGCTACGGGAAGTCGACGGGCGAAAAGTAGCCGCCCTGCGCTTTACCTGGTACGCCACACCTGATCGAGTAGCTGCGAAAAAAGCGACGCTTCTGTCAGCCCTCGAGCGCGATGGTGTCACAGCTGTGCGTGAGCCACAGGCGGCATTCTATAACCCACCACTCTCGATGCCACTAGTATTGAGAAATGAAATTTTGATTGAGGTAGAGTAAATACCTTTTGAAATAAATTGGATATCACATAAAAAAACCGACCCAGACATTGGGTCGGTTGGTGACTACTGCCACCAATACAATCAGCCTGCGGCGAGCGCTGACTCTTGAACGTGATGACCACCGGGATCAGGATCAATTTGGAAGAACGAGAACAACTGCAGATCAACCTCGGATGAGGTTACGGTCAACACGTTGTACGGCAAATGTGAAGTCTCGGTGGATCCATCGACCGGAACCCGGCTGATCACCAAAATGAAGAACTCTGCCAGCTCGGTAGACGTATCGACGAATGTATCCCAGTCAGCGTGGCGATTGCTATACGCCTTGGACAACTTGTCATCGAAATATTGCCAAGTATTGACTGGGTCCATGTACGATATTTCGCTGGGAGTCAGACCAGCCTGCCACATGACACTGTTGACAGAGCCTTGCGAACAACCAATCGGCACCGCCCGGGTTGCCCAGTCCTTGCCGCCAAGCATCACCGCCGTGACCCAGCCGACTATTCCCCAGCCGCAACCATAGAAAGTGCAACCTCCCGTATCATTGACGTCAACGCGGTCTGCCCAAACATGAGGAACGAATTCCCCGTTCACTGCACTGTCACGCAAAGCTGCGCACACAGCGCCAAATGTTTTTTGATTCCAGGGCATTTTCGTACCTTTCGATTGAATCGACATCAACTTGATGCCGTATACACTTAAACAAAATATCGTACAGTCGTCAATAAATTACGATTGTACAATTAATTGCTATACTTTTGATCATGGAAGCAACTATTATTTACCCCCACCAATTATTTAAAGATTTACCAGCAGTCGCAGACGGGCGGCTGGTGTACTTGGTGGAAGAGCCACTGCTTTTGACTCACAACCCGATCCACCGGCAGAAGCTAATGCTGCACAAGCTGAGTATGGACGCGTTTGAGCGCGAGCTTGCAAGCGCTGGCATCACGGTAACTCGTCTGACGATTGCTGATCATCCCAAGACTGCTGCTGTCTTTACTAAGTTAAAACAAGACGGTGTGACCAAGTTGCACATCGTCGACACCACCGATTGCTACCTCGAGCGGGCGATTGCAGCGTGTGGGATTGAGCGGGTATGGTACGACTCGCCACAATTTATCCTACCTAAAAGTGACGCTTGCGCACGGTTTGCAACCAGCAAGAAGTTTATGGCGAGTTTCTATAAACAACTACGCAAAGACAAAAACATTTTGATCAATAGTGATGGTGAACCGACCGGTGGCAAATGGTCGTTTGACGAGGAGAACCGCAAAAAGATTCCAAAAGGTACCGAGTTGCCCGAGGACCTCCGAAAGTTCGGCAACGCAGAAACTGGTGCTGCAGAGAACTGGACTGAAGCAGTCGAGGCTGAGAAATACGGTGCGGCTGGATGTTGGTTGCCCTCTACGCATACGGGTGCAGAAGAATTCCTGCAGGAATTCTTCTGCACCCGCTTTGCGCACTTTGGACCATACGAAGATGCGCTCACTACCCGTGGTACGCGACTATGGCACTCAACCATTTCGCCCTTGCTGAATATTGGACTCCTCACACCGCAGTACGTACTGGACAAAGCCATTTCCTACGCCAACGAACACAACGTACCAATGAACAGCCTGGAAGGGTTCGTCCGGCAGATCCTGGGGTGGCGTGAATTTATCCGCGCGAGTTACGAGGTGGACGGCAACAAGATGCGGCAGCAAAACTTTTTTAAGCACACCCGGTCTCTGCCGGCCGCCTATTGGGACGGTACCACTGGTCTGGCGCCGGTTGATCATGCCATCAATAACGCCTTGCAATACGGCTACAACCACCACATCGAACGACTGATGGTGATGGGTAACGTAATGTTGCTGAGTCAAATTAACCCACACGATGTGTATCGCTGGTTCATGGGCATGTACATCGATGCCTACGACTGGGTGATGGTGCCCAATGTCTACGGTATGAGCCAGTTTGCTGACGGCGGTAGCTTTGCCACCAAGCCGTACATTAGTGGAGCCAACTACATTAAAAAGATGAGTGACTATAAAACAGGTGACTGGGAGCAAACCTGGACAGCGCTCTACTGGAACTTCATTAACACGCACCTAGACGTATTCAAATCGAATCACCGGATGAGTATGATGCCCAGATTATTAGAAAAAATGGATCCAGACACACGGGAGCAGCACTTTGAAACAGCAAAGTTGTATTTCCAAAAATAGCTTTCCTCCGTGCTACAAGCTGTAAAGGCTGCGCTTGATAAAGCCTCAAGTTGTGTATCCAAGACAATCAATGACGAAGGACTTACCAAGCCCTGAATGTACCGGGCTTTTTTCTTGCAAAGTAAGGCTATTCCTAGTATATTTTGTCAACCAGTACGCCGCTCTGGACTTTGGTTGTATTACGGACAACCCAGAGACGCGTAACGTTACAAAATAAAACCCATTACATTGCCAGCACCACGACGAAAATTCCGCGGACCAGATACCAGAACCAAGATTAACCAGGCTATTCGGGCGTCCGAGCTACGAGTAGTTGGTCCTAACAATGAAAACCTGGGCACCCTATCGCTCACCGAAGCGCTCAAAAAAGCTGGGGAGTTAAAACTCGACCTGATCGAAATCTCCCCCAAGGCCAAACCACCAGTGGCCAAGATCACTGATTTTGGTCAATACCGCTACGACACGAAACGAAAGGCCAGTGTCGCTAAAGCCAAGGCGCACGTGACCGAAACCAAGAGCGTCCAAGTAAAGATTGGGACTGGTGACCATGACCAACAGCTTAAAGCCAAACGAACGGCAGAATGGCTTGAGGAAGGCCACCGAGTAAAAGTCGATTTATTCTTGTGGGGACGCTACAAATACATGGAAGCTGAGTTCCTCAAGGAACGACTCGATCGCTTCCTCAAAATTATCCCAGCCGAGTACAAAATTGCTGACCCGATGAAGAAGAGTCCCAAAGGCTGGACGACAACTATCGAGCGAATTGGAAAGGTTAAGAAATCTGACAAGCCAAAAATCATCGAGGATGTTGATGAAAAGAAAGAAGCCAAGAAAGCCGCCAAAACAGGAGACGGTGAAAATAAATCAAAGAAAAAGTCACTCGATGACTTACTAGACATCGAAGGCGGGTCTATCTAGACTCAATTTAAAAAAGCGGACGGAATCACAAATGATTCCGTCCGCTTTTCGCTTTACTTCTGCGGCCAAATACGGTATATTTTGCCCACTTTGACGTACTTCCCCCACGTTTGAAGCCCGATCAAAAAATACACTATTATGAAAACAAACAAATCATTCACCAAGCGAATTCGCGTTACTAAGAACGGTAAACTGGTTGCACGACGACCAGGACAAAACCACTTTAACGCTCGCCAGACCGGTCAGCAGCGACTGGCTCGAAAGCGCAGTAAGACTATGGACATGTCAGAACGACTTGTTCGTCGATTTTTACCAGGAAACGCTGGCCGAGCCAAAAAGATCGCGGCTGCAGCGAAAGCTAACGAAACTAACGACTAATCTATGGCACGAGTAAAAGGAGGCCTAATGGCCCAAAAGCGAAAGCGAAACATTCTCGATGAGGTAAAAGGATACCGGTTTGGCCGATCAACCAAGAAACCACAAGCTCGAGAAGCAATCTACCATGCACAAACCTATGCGTTTGCCCACCGAAAGGACAAGAAGAACGACTTTAGGCGACTATGGACAGTCCGAATCAATGCTGCATTGATGGAACACGGAATCAAGTACAGTCGATTTATCCCAATGCTCAAGAACAAGAACATTGAACTAGACCGAAAGATCCTCGCCACCCTCGCAGTTGAAAACCCAGAAGCCTTCAACCGAGTAGTTGCTGAAGCCAGTAAGTAACAAACACATAAAAAGAACCCTGATTCATATCTGAATCAGGGTTCTTTTTATTTCATTATCGACTTCCAACGATCTGCCAATTCTAACTTGGCATCTTGCGTCAAGTAATTAACAATATCTATAACTTCTGCTGGTACTCCCACGCTAAGTTCAGCAATCTCTTTTTCATCATGTCCACTCATGGCTCCATGAAGATTAACCACCTTTGTTTCCAGGTCTGATATTTCAATCGACTCACCCTCGCCAAATGGTAATTCAATATGCAGTGCCTCCTGACCCGGATTTACTTCCTCAAACTGCTGCTGCAAATCACTCGCTTCCTTTCTGAGTGCAAAAAACGCACTTTCAATATCGTTCAAGGTTGTTGCGTTGTTGAGTTTATCTAGGACACTTTGTGCTAATCGCCGCAATCTTTCGTCTGCATCAAAATGTTCGTTTCCCTCAATTCCGTAATTGTCTTTTTCCATACTGTAGATTCCTTTATTATTATCGATAACGCATCTTTCGTACAGTATATCGTAACAACGACTACGATTCACGATAATACTTTTTGACCTGCCACGATCCGACGCAGATCATAATTAATGCAGAAGCATACAGCGTACCAAAACCTTCATAGTTACTTACTTCCGTCACGTCTACGCTACTCGTTCTTTTAGAAATCAATCTCAATCTCAGCGTTTGGTTCGGGAGCAATGGCGTTGACTCCTAAGTAATCTCGCAGGCGCTGGGTGAGGAACAGGCTGGCGCGCTCCTCACCCATGGTGACAAACACCTGCTTGGGTTGGTAGTCTTGGACTCCACCGTACACCAGATCAATCAACTGGTTGCGGTCAGCGTGGCCAGAGAAGCCGCGGATAGTGGCTACCTTGGCTTTGACTCGCACGTCAGCCCCATCGATCCACACTTGCTTGGCGCCGTCTTGGAGTAACCGACCTAAGCCACCGACGTTCTGATATCCTACTAACAGCAGGGTTGTATTCGACTCACGTAAGAACCGCTTTTCGTGCTCGCGGATGCGACCTCCGTGACTCATGCCTGATCCAGCGATGATGATTTTGGCACCGGTATAACCGGCGATGGTTTTAGACTCTCTGACTGTTTCGGTGAACGAAAGTCCTTCAAACGAAAAGATATCGTCACCAGCTTTTATCTGATCTCGCACATCTTCCTTGAGGTACTCAGTTGAATCACGGTAGACGTCAGTCACCCTGATCGCGAGCGGTGAATCCAGGTACGTTTTAATTGATGGCACATCTCCTGATTCGATCAGGTTGTTGATTTCATATAAAATTCCCTGAGTGCGTTCAAGCGAAAAGGCAGGAATGATTAACGTGCCGTCTTTTTTAATAGTTTCTTCGATATGATATTTAAGTAGCGCAGTGCGCTCTTCGACTTCTTCGTGCACACGGTCACCATAGACACTTTCCATCACCAGGTAGTCATACTTCTCTGGAACCGTTGGGCGAGCCATTAATGGTTGCGGGACATTTCCTACATCACCGGTAAAGACAATCTTCTTGCCATAGCGTTCCATCTGCACCATAGCGGAGCCAAGGATATGTCCGGCGTTGGTAAACGTCACGGTAGTATCACCAAACGTCATCGCTTCTTGATATTCAGCAGTCTTCCATAGGCTCATTGCCAGCTCGATGTCTTTGCCGCTATAAATAGGCTGCCGGTCATCACGTTCGGCCTCGTACTGCATGATATGCAACGCATCTTCAAACATAATGCTGGCTAATTCTTTGGTTGGGATGGTGGAATAGATCTTGCCACGGAATCCGTCACGGACTAGCTTGGGTATCCGACCGATGTGATCAGCGTGTGCGTGGGTAACAAACAAGACGTCGACTTTTGATGGGTCATAGGCAAACGGCATGGCGTTGGTTTCTTGAGCGAACTTGTCACCCTGAACTAACCCACAATCAACCAAAAATGCTTGTTCGCCAGTATCAAGCATAAAATTAGCGCCAGTAACTGATCCAACTCCGCCATAGAAACCTAGTGTAGAAGACATACAGATATTGTAACATCGCCCAAACGCCAGACACGCTAATAAAACAAAAATCAGGTGAGCTGTGATCATTCGGTTGACAACAATCTCACGGGGGGGGTAGACTCATTACTACTTACTCAAATATTTAATTTTTCATCAAAAACCAATACAGGTTTTTCAGGTCTTCACTGACATTATGAGCGTCAGCGTGAGATAAAGCTCCCAGATAGGACTGTAGAGTTTGTGAGACGGATGTTTCACTCACCACTTCGTCATTATAATCCGCAACTCTCTTTCGTAAACCTTTGTATATCCTACGCCTGGTTTTGGTCCGTAAGAGCTTATGATGTGGCAATACAATGTATCCAAGATAATCAATACCATTGTGGAGATTACGAATAGATACTTTGTCGGGATGAAGCGTTAGATGTAACCTCTCATCAAGAAAAGCTGAAATTAGTTTCAATATGTCTTGCAGATATTCGACATTGTCAGTCACAATCACGAAGTCATCAGTGTAGCGAGCGTAGTACTTCACCTTGAGTTCTTGCTTCATAAACTGGTCAAACTCGTTCATATACACATTTGCAAACAGTTGTGACGTCAGGTTGCCGATTGGTACACCTTTTCTTTCAAATAGGTTGGGAGTTCCTGCTGAAAAGCTACCAATGATTTCTTCAAGCAAGACAAGCACATCATCATCGTCAATCGCTTTATTCAAAATATCCATCAAAATACTATGGTCTACACTGTCAAAAAACCGTCTAATATCGCAATTCAGAATAAAGCACGGTTTAGTGTAGTTTTTACTCACTTTTCTCGTTGCTTTTTCAAGCCAGAGAACTCCTTTGTGCGTACCTTTATTCACTCGACAAGAAAAAGAAGTAGCAATAAACATTGGGTCAAACAGCGGATACAATTTGCTGTATATAGCGTGATGGAGTATTCGGTCACGTACCGTTGCTTTATGAATATGTCGTCGTTTTGGGTCAGTGATGTAAAACCCTTTGTAAGCTCCGTGCCGATACACCTTGTCTCGCAAATCTCTATGAAGTGCAAAAATATGTTGCTCAAGCCCCCACTCAAAACGCAATACATCTTTCTTCTTGGTTTTACCACGACGAAATACTTTCCACGCCAGAAAGAGATTTTGAGTAGAGATTATCTCGTTATATAAGTTAGTAAATGTTTTCATTATGGATGATTTTGATATACCAATTCTCAAGAAGAGTTACGATTTGTACCGCCAATTACACGAACTTCGAGCTAAAGTTGCAAAGCAGGGTAGACATACACTCTGGCAGAGATTAGAGAACAGTACTCTGCAAGTTATTGAGGGTATTTTACGTGCTAGTGCAATGACAAAAAATGAGAAATTGCCAGTGTTACAAGAAGTCAGTCACAACCTGAATGTCACACGTATATTCATTCGTCTCGCCAAAGACACTAAAGTGATTGATATGGGTAAATATGAAACTTTCCAAAGCCAAGTCGATGAGATAGGTAGAATGCTTGGTGGCTGGGTAAAACAAGTAAAAAGCTAAAGCAAAATACTCCTATAAACAAGGAGTATATGCCATAAAGACTTGATTTCCGAGAGGACGAAACACCGATGTTGTCGTTACGGTTGTCGTCATAGTAGTTGTTGACATTCAGACCGTCAACACCTCCGTTGCCGACGATGACACGGTTGCCGTCCGCAGAATATGTCTGTTTCCGTCCGTACCACCAGAACTTTAGTATGGTCCTTATTGGCAATAAGGTATCTTCTCGTTCTTGTATTTTATGTAAGAGCACGTATTGAGTAATCAGTACGACCTCCTGTAGAAACAGACAAGAAATATAATCCTTATCTTGAATTGCTCACTATGTATATCAAGTAAACATACACACTCTGGCATCGCTTCAAGTAGAAACACTTGTGAGATGAAACCGTAATCGCATCTGCACGAACAAGTAGCGAGATAATAGCATAAAAAGAAGGACCCCAAGCTAAAAGCGAGGGGTCCAGATTGAGCGAGGGCTTCGCCCAAGGTAAGGGTCAAGAACGCAAGAATATCAAGTATTCAAGGTATCAAGGTTCTTCCGAGAGGACGAAACACCGATGCTGTCGTCACGGTCGTCGTCATAGTCGTTGTGGACAAGCAGACCGTCAACACCTCCGTTGCCGACGACGACACGGTCGCCGTCCGCATCGACAGATGACGTGCGGACGTATACGCCTTTCAGCAGATAGACATCACGGACCTTGTAATAGGCAGTAACGGCATAGCTGACTTCGGGAGCGTTCGGGACGTGCTCGACATCCGTGAGGAGGTTTTTTTGCTCATCCCACGTCTTCTTGCGAGAGTTGGCGTATGGCTCCTTGCGGACCATCAGCCACTGACCTGCTTTGACCACGTCCTCGCGAGAGAACGTGTGTTGACCTTCAGCGTACCAGCCCTCCGACTTGGAGTAGAACAACTGGTTGTCGAGGTCACGAACATGAAGCAGGTTTATATTGTTCGGTGGTGTCGCTTGAAGCATCGACTCCGTCGATTTTAGCCACATCAGTGTATCAAAATCGGGCAGGGTGTTGGCAAAGTTCGCCATCTGCTCGTCCGAATAGCTCCAGCCGTATGCTTTTGCCATATCCTCGGGTGACAAGAAGTCGTCGCCGAGAATGAGACGTGCAAGGTCGTATCCTTCAGGTAATAGTGCTTCAGCGATTGTTGGATTGGGGTGCGATTTTGACATCGGATGCCTCTCCTGTGTTGAAGTTATGTCCGTTCAGAATGAGACGAACATTTCATATACCAGTATTGATACACAAAATGCTCGTCTCATTGAACCTTGAATATGTAAAGAACGAAGTATAAATTATAACATACATTAGATAAAAAGCAACACCTATCGGTGTCGCTTTTTCTTGGAGCTACAGACGCATGCCCTGAACTAAAGATCAGGTGGGCACCATATCAGTTCCGCATATTTGATCGCCCTTAATGGCGTTCAGCACGAAACATTGAAACAAGATTGCCCTGCGATAGAGTATTGAGAACATACGTAATGTAGCTCCACAGATTATGATAACACGACTTTTTATCTTAATGCAAAACAACATTCACAGACCACTTCCCCTGCGCTACCAAAAGGTAAAATACACTCGGTATCATATATGATACCGAGTGTATTTTAATGGCTTAGGTTAGGTAGTGTATCTCTAGTCGGGTGTACCGTCGAGGTTCACGTCGTACATGATGGCTTCTTGGGCTGTGGTGTAGGACATAATTTCTTCTTCCTCAAACCATAGTGCAATTTCACGTTCAGCCTCTTCTGGTCCATCTTCTGGATCTGTACAGTGGATCAAATTGCGTACGGCACGGTCTTCATATGCGGCATGTGAATATGAATCAACCGTGTAGTCACCACGAACCGTACCAACATCAGACGTAGATGGTTCAGTTGAACCGACCAGTTTCTTGATTACTGCGGCTGCTTTGTTCCCCTCCCATACCATCGCAATCAGCGGTGACTGCATCATGAACACAGCGTTTTGACGAATGATGTCTTTTCCATATTCCATCGCTTCTTTTTCAACCGGCTTACCTTGGGCTTTGAGGTTTTCGACAATTCCGGTGCCTTTTTTCATAAACCAAGCTTCGTCTTTGTTGTAGTGAGCAAATAGAGTTTCTTCTTCGGCCATAAACATTTTGAGCGCTGAACATTTCAGACCGGTCGCTTCAAAACGCTTGATAATTTCACCGATCAAACCACGCTGTACCGCGTCTGGTTTGAGCATTACAAAGGTGCGTTCTTTATGTGGAGCTTTTGACATAATGTGGAGATTATATGGCTAATTGGTTATGCGACAGTATAGCAAACTACGAGCCATTGTCGATATGATTTTAGTATGTACGCATAGGATTTGTTAACTATTAAAACATAGAGTACATGCCACAAACTCGGTACAGAGCCCTGGGTAACAGATAAGATAAAACAAAAAGAGGGGTAGCTGTCGCTACCCCTCTTGGCTGTATCATATTAAGAACAAACTCATGACCATCAACCCACAGTACACCGTACCCAAGATCAGAAACCACTTTCTAGATTCGGCGGCGGCGGCGAAGGCGAAGGCGGCGGCGACGGCGGCGGCGACGGCGAGGGTGGCGGCGACGGCGGCGGCGAAGGCGAGGGTGGCGGTGGCGAAGGCGAAGGCGAAGGCGAAGGCGGCGACGGCGAAGGCGGCGGCGGCGGTGGCGGCGGTGGTGGCGGAACTAATAGCCCAATGTACTAGCAACATTGCTAGCAGCATGCAGCTAATACCGATAAAAATCGCAACCACGTCTTCCCGCACGAAGGTATCGGATGCTGATCCGCCAGCCTCTACAGTCAGATCCTCGTCGCTAGCAACCAGCGTCTGTTCCCAGACACAGGTGGTTGTTTGATGCCAGAAACCATCTCTTGCGATGGTGCATTGCTCACCCAGGCGAATCTTTTGCCCTGGCATAACAGCAGTCGGTTGTTGAGCTGGTTGCACCAGCTCATAGACGGTACCGTCGTTAGTCACAACAGTTTTTTCTTGTGCTGTTGCTACCGATGAGACAAAACTGACCAGCACCAGCGCTATCCTCAAAATGAACGTTTTCATGTTTTTCTCCTTTCAGAGAACTGGGTTTAAAATCTAAGTAAAGTAGAACACAAATTTTTACAAAAAGCAATACTTTGCGGTAATGTGTACACACATATGGCGGATTTAGTACTCTAAACTAATGACTGTCAAAATGACCGACACTATTATTTCTTGGTCAATATCAGTGGACCATTTTCGGTAATAGCTACAGTATGTTCAAAATGAGCGCTCCAGGAATCATCGTCGGTGTAGACACTATAGCCATCACCTTCGTCGTCAAAGATCACGTCTGGTCGGCCAGCATTAACGATTGGTTCGATTGCATAGACATGACCAACTTCAATCAAAGGACCGGTACCAGCAGTACCGATATTAGGAATATTAGGTTCCTCGTGCACAGCGTACCCTACCCCGTGTCCACACAGTGCCTCTACCACCGAGAAGCCTTGTGATTCTACGTACGTTTGCACAGTGGCACTAATATCACCGATATGGCCGCCTGGCTGCGCGACCGCAATCGCCCGGTAGAGTGCTTCACGGGTTACCTCGATCAGCTTAGATGCTTCTGCATCAATAACCCCAACCCCGACAGTAATCCCAGAGTCAACAATCATCCCTTGATATGAAATCGTCATATCGATATTCACCACGTCACCGTCTTGCAAGACAATATCCGGAGACGGAATACCGTGCTGTACGCAATTGTTAACCGAAACGCACACAGCGGCCGGATACGGTGCCGGAGCAAAACCTGGATGATACCCCAACAGGACCGGCTCAACTGCAAACTGTTTTGCCAGCTCCATAGCAATATCATCGAGCGTCAGTGTACTGACCCCTGGCTGCGCTTCCGCTCCTAGCCTTTCTAGGATTTGTGCCAAAATACTTCCACCAATTCTAAGGAGTTCAATTTCTTCGGGAGTTTTTTTGGTTATCATGGAGTGAATAAATATCCAGAGGATATATTTATGTATATATGTCCCAGCCTGTTCTGCCGTGAAGCAAATCCCTGGACAAGACTAGTAATAATTTTAATCAAGCTCTAACTTAGTTAGTATTGCATTGTGAACGTCGTCAATATCCATCGTACCATCAATATCATGCACTGTCGTGTGTGATCGGTCTCGGTAGAAATCAAGCACCGGTAGCGTATCTTCGCGGTACCAACGCAAACGAGTTTCGATTGATTCAGGTGTGTCGTCTCCTCGGGCACGACTTTCCATTCGTTCTCGCACCACTGCTTCGGGTGTTTCTAGGTTGATCACGATTAGTTCGTCTCGTTCAAAAAAACTAAATGCGTTGTCTAGTACACGAGCTTGGTGCGCAGTTCGAGGGAACCCATCTATGAGTAAGTGTGACTTAGGATCAAGTTGATCAAGCATTGCCTGCCCCCATAACAAGTGGGTGATAAAGTCTGGCTGTAGTTCACCACTATCAAGCGTGTCGGCAATTTTCTTATCAGCAAAGGTCTCGCTCTTGGCCGCGAGCGCACGAAAGCGTCGTCCGGTCTGAATATCGACAATCCGCCGTTTTGGATCAGCCGCCGCGATTACCTCATAGAGCTTAGCAATCTGTGTTCCCTTACCACTTCCTTGTGGGCCGATGAAAATAATGGTTTTTGGTGTCATACGCAGAATAGTCTACCTTGGTTCGAATAAAAGACAAGAAGTGCTATTATACTGCCATTATGGAACAAAAACACATCATTACAATCGCCGGTAAACCTGGAAGCGGAAAATCAACCGCCTCAAAAGGAGTAGCAACACAACTAGGATTTCGACACTTTTCTTCTGGAGACTTTTTTCGAGCAATTGGTAGAGAACGGGGTATCGATGTATTTCAGGCAAACTTGATTGCTGAGAAAGAAAAAGAAATTGATCATCTGGTTGACGACCACCTCAAGAAACTAGGTGCTAACGAAGACAATATGGTGATAGATTCACGCATGGCATGGCATTGGATGCCTTACTCGTTTCGTGTCTATCTTGACCTTGATTTACTAGTGGCTTCAGAACGTATTTTAAAATCTTTAGATGACGCACGCATGGAGGTCGAGGATATACCAAAGACTCCCGTAGGATACGCCGCCCGACTGCAGGATCGCCTGGACAGCGAAACCAAAAGATATCGTTCCCTATATGACGTCAACCCATATAACCCAGCAAACTACGACCTGGTAATAGATACAGCTGTAAACAGTCCAGAAGTTGTGCAAAACAAAATTATCGAAGGGTTTAACGATTGGCTACAATAGAGTAATGCAAAAGAAACACATCATTACCCTCTCTGGGAAGCCAGGCAGTGGCAAATCATCGACCGCTGACCGGGTAGCAGAGATCTTAGGATACGCACGTCACTCGTCTGGTGATATGGTGCGCAGCGT
>Ga0307973_1000594_pt1 | contig 19210 bp, 15 predicted proteins | sample OrgLakmetagen782_FD_201837 | JGI IMG/M metagenome (GOLD analysis project Ga0307973, IMG submission 201837) | Saline water microbial communities from Organic Lake, Antarctica - #782 | ecosystem: Environmental > Aquatic > Non-marine Saline and Alkaline > Saline | place: Antarctica: Organic Lake...
CAAAGACCATCTACAAAAATGTCCACAAGCTGGCGCCGGGCCACTGGCTGATGACCGATGGCACCGACACAAAACAGGAACAGTACTGGGACGTTTCTTTTGCAACGTCATCAAGTGCCAGCCTGGACGAAATACAGGACAACCTCTACAACCTGATTGATGATGCCGTTCGCCTGCGCATGATCAGCGACGTGCCCCTGGGCGCCTTCCTGAGCGGCGGTATCGATTCCAGTGCTGTGGTCGGGTTAATGGCAGGCCACACCCGTAAGCCAGTAACCACCTGCGCTATCGGCTTCGATTCAAAACGATTTGATGAAGTGCACTGGGCCAAAAAAGTGGCCGAACAGTTCAAAACCGACCACCACGAGTTCACGGTGAAAAACAACGTTGCAGACAGCCTGGTCGACATTGCCCGCTACTTTGATGAGCCTTTTGCAGACCCGTCGTTCGTACCCACGTATTTCGTATCACAGCTGGCGCGCCAGAAAGTCACCGTGGCTCTGGCCGGCGACGGCGGCGATGAAAACTTTGCTGGCTACAGCAAATATTACACAGATCACCTTGAGAACCGATTGCGGGGCATGTTTCCTGCGGCACTTCGCCACAACCTCTTCCCCGGGCTTGCCCGCCTGGCAGGAATGGTAAACAGCGGGCCTACCAGAAAAGCCAGATCGCTTTTGGGAACACTGGCGCTGGAGCCAGACGAAGCTTTTTTTGTAACCAACAGCTTCTTTCGCAGAGATGTGTGGAATGAACTGGTGACGGGCGAACTGAAACGGGAAACCGAAGATTATGATCCGGCGGAAATCACCCGCGCACACTACAACAAAGCAGATACAGACGATCACCTTTCCCGCATTCTGTACACCGACATCAAAACCTACCTTCCCGGAGACATTCTGGTGAAAGTAGATCGAATGAGTATGGCAAATTCATTAGAAACTCGGGCGCCGCTGTTGGATTACCGGGTGGTAGAGTACGCAGCGCAGATACCGGCGGCACTGAAACTGCATGGCAAAGAAAAGAAGTACATCCTGAAAAAAACGTTTGAACGTCTGCTGCCGGAAGACATACTTTACCGAAGGAAAATGGGCTTTTCTGTGCCATTGGCATCTTGGTTGCGCAATGAGCTACGACCGATATCTGAACGAATTTTATGTAATGAAAATAGTGTATTAATAAACTATTTTGATATGAAAAAGGTGCGAAGACTGTGGGGCATTCATTTAACGGGAAATAATGAATACACCCAAGAACTCTGGTCAATGATCATTTTTAGTCTTTGGCTTCAGGAATATTCAACATGCTGAGGGTAGAAAACCGAATTCGGTCAATGGATCTACTCAGGAGCGTCGCTATAGTGTCGGTTTTATTAGCCCATACTGTTCTCGGTTTTGGTGCGCCTGAGCTTTTGGCACCACTACAGTTGGGTGGAATAGGCGTAGATCTTTTTTTCGTTCTCTCGGGATGGTTGCTTGGCGGTCAATTATTTAAAGAAATGGAAAGTGGGTCAATTAATGTGCGTAGGTTTTGGGTCCGGCGATGGGTTCGTACGCTGCCAGCTTATTATGTAGTTTTAATATTGACTATCGCCCAACAATGGCTAACAAAAGAAAATCCTGCGTCCTCTTGGCGATATTTTTTCTTTATACAAAACTATGACTATCCATTGGAGATATTCTCGGTTAGTTGGTCTCTCGCGGTGGAAGAACAATTTTACTTATTAATAGCGCCATTTTTTGCACTTTCGCTTTTCATGGAAAAGAACACTCGTTTGGGATTACTCGTTTTTTTTCTAATTTTACCTTTTACGTTTCGACAGATGGGCTGGTTCGATAGCAATGTCGAGACACACGTGCGTTTAGATGGCTGTATTATGGGTGTCCTGCTTGCGGCCGTAAAATTCCAGCATAATGTACTATGGAAAAAAATTGCCAAAATCTCGGGTTTTCTCGCGAGTTTAGGTGTTATTTTAATATTATTATCCTTTTATCAGCGTTGGTATCCCAATGCTTTGTTTGGTGATCCAGGCTACCTCACCTTAGCTCTAATTTTTGGCTCTTGGGTTATTTACGCAAACTCTAGTTCAACAGTCGGTAGTCACCTTTATGTTCCAAGTTCGTATTATATTGCCACTCGCTCCTATTCAATTTATCTGTTGCACCCAGATGCCATTGCCATTACAAATCGATTATTTTTCGAATTACCGTTTTTGGTGTATTTATTTATCGTAGTTATAATATCTTTTCTCGCAGCAGAAATTTTATACAGAGCCATTGAGTTACCTTTCATGCACCTGCGAAAAAAATCAAGTTGGGCAAACTAATGAATATACAAGCGCAAACTTTATTGACTCTGCCCTTTAATAAGAATTTTGAACAATATAATTACTCCATATGGCAGCTATGGTTCTTTCTTTAAGTAAAAAGTACGAGTCAAATCACTTGGTATTTTGAGGGATTTTATTATGAAAAAAAGTCTACCTATCAGTACTGAACTTGAAGACGAAGATAATGTCTAAATTTGCTTTGTTTTTCCTCATGATTTTTTTCGGCGGTATTTTTAGCGCTCTCTTATTTACGCCCGCTGCATCATTTATTGTCTATCAGTTTGTTTATTTTTTAAATCCAGATATTCGCTGGTGGTCTGCAGGCATCCCAGGAATCCGATACTCTTTTATTGCAGTCGTCGTAATGATTTGCGTCCTGCTTGCTAACTATAAAAGATATTCTTTGATTGCATCTTGGAAAAACCAGCCGGTGTTCAAATGGATGCTGGCACTTTTAATTTGTTATTTTATTGGTTTAAGTTTCGCTGTGGTTCCAGTTTTACATGAGCGATTTACAATTGATTTTGCAAAACTCATTCTAATAATATTTGTTGCTTACAAAATCGTACACACCGAGAAAGCCCTCGACGCGTGTTTATGGGCCTATATTCTTGGAGTCACTTATATAGGGTATATGGCTCGCGAAGTAGGTCGTGATGGACAAGGTCGTGTTGAAGGTATAGGAATGATCGATACGGGTGGCGATAGCAATGGCACTGCTGCAGCAATGGTGCCGGCATTGATAATACTTATGTATCTAGCCTGGCTTGGAAATAAAAAGACAAAAATATCAGCTTTTTTTTGCGGCGTCTTTATTGCAAACGGTATCGTTTTAATAAACAGTCGTGGAGCGTTTCTCGGCGTAGTATCAGGTGCATTGTTTTTTTTGTTTTATATGATCTTTTCGAGGTACCAGCGAAAGGGGCAACGGGGTACAGCGGCTTTAATAATTTTGGTTGCGCTCGCTGGTACAATTTATGTCGCTGATGACACATTTTGGTCTCGCATGGAGACTCTTAAAGAGATTGATGACGGTGGGGCAAGTGGCTCTCATAGAATAGATTTCTGGATGGCAACATTTGATGTGTTGGAAGATTATCCACTAGGTGTTGGCATTCAGGGTTTCGTAGAATTGAGTCCGAACTATTTGCCTGAGCATTATTTTGAAGGTCGAAAAACAGGCAAAGCGACTCATTCCACTTGGTTTCAAGTTCTTTCGGAAATTGGTTGGCTGGGATTGTTTTTCTTATTATCTTTGCTTGTTTCAACTTTCACGCTTTCTAGAAATACTAAACAATATTTGATCAGTGTCGAAAATTACGATGCCTATTTTAAGGTGCTAGCTTTGGAAGGAGCTTTACTGAGCTTTCTGGTCGCGGTCAGTTTTATTGATAGTGTAAGATCCGAGATTCTTTATTGGTTGATCCTGTTTATTGCAATAGCTTCCAATGTCTATTATTTGCGTTACAAAGATGCGGAAAGAATAAAGCTGAAAAAGGCAAATTGAATGAAGAATGATGAAGAACTGGTCTCTGTAATTGTTCCCGTCTATAATCGCGCCCGTCTCGTTACAGAAACGGTTGACAGTATTCTCGGGCAAACTTACCAGAACATCGAAATCATCCTGATCAATGATGGGTCTACCGATGATTCTTTGGCGGTTATTCAGGCACTGCAGCACGAACACCCTGATGCGATTCGCATCATTGATCAAGAGAACCAGGGCCAAACCATCGCGCGAAATCAAGGTATCGAAAAAGCCGAGGGAAAATACATTGCATTTCTAGACAGCGACGATCTTTGGATGCCGGACAAGCTAGAGCAGCAGATACCTCTGTTTGTTGCAGGGGTTGGACTTGTCTATGGGAGCGTCGAGCTGATCAATGAGTGTGGAGAAACGACCGGTTTTGACCCCTGTGAGCCTTCCGTTCAGGGTAATATTTACCCGCAGTTGTTGGTTAAAAATCGCATGACAGGTGGGTCGGTAGTGGTTCTGGCTGAGGCGATAGCGAAGGTCGGATCGTTCGATCCGGAGTTTAAAGCAGCAGAAAACTGGGATTTGTGGCTGCGAATCTGCAAAGAGCATCAAGCCAGGCTTGTAAACAAGCCCGTAGTGAAATATCGATTGCATCAGAATAATATGTCGAAGGATGCGTTGTTAATGCAGGATGCGAAACGGCAGATTATGGCAAAACACTGTGACAAAAATTCGTCAGACAAGTTAGTTGCACGTTATTCCAGGCTCGCCGAAGCCGACCTTTTCTACAAGGTGGGTGTCGATTACTTTTCACGGGAACAGTTTGGAAAGGCCGTCCGAAATTTTTTGCAAGTAATCAAAATCTCGCCGTTTTACGAAGACACTCCAGTTAGGCTGCTGAGAAGTTTACTGGGTAGTAAAGGTAATCGTATGCTCCGAAAATTTAAGAAAGCGTAATGATGCTTAATCGACTTTATTTGTCTTTACCGAGTCCATCTTCGATAACTCTACCGGGTGCATATAAGTGCCGAGTATAAAACAGGCCATCTTATATTCGTCTTTAGGACGATATCTGCTCATGGCCATTGGCCTGGCAAGTTCCATGATCACTGCTCGGTTACTTTCACCGGATGAGATCGGCACCTTTGCTATTGCAAGTTCGGTAGTGATGATAATGGCAGAGTTCCGGATCCTGGGGGCGAACGCTTACCTGGTCCGCCAGGCTGAATTGACCACGGAGAAAATCCGCTCAGCTTACGGCCTCACCATACTGATCTCATGGGGACTGGGCATTGCGCTGGCTCTGGCCTCGTTGCCATTGGCAGACTTTTTCCGGGTAGAGGGCCTTGGTGCTGTTTTCCTTATCCTCTCTATATCTTTTCTCTTCGCGCCTTATATCAGCATACCAGATGCTTTATTGACCAGGGGTTATCGTTTTCGGGAGATCGCCATTATTAATGTAGCTTCATCAGTAATTCAGCTTACGCTGGTGGTAGTGCTTATTAAGAACGGGTTCAGTTTTTACTCTTTGGCCATCGGACAGGCACTCTCGATTCTCGTTAAGTTCGTGCTAAGTCTGTATTTCACCCGTGAGATAAAAGTGTACGCACCTAGGTTTACTGGAATGAAAGCCATTGCAAAACTTGGCATCTTTGTGTCGGTAAGCCATGTGGTGCGTAAAGCACAAAATACTTTTCCCGACATGCTGATCGGCAAGCTGGGTAGCCCGACACAGGTAGGGCTTTTCTCACGTGGGCTCGGTTTTACCGTATTTATCTCAACTCTATTGCTCTCTGGCATTTCCCCGGTTGCATTACCCTATTTCTCCGGTGTGGCGAATAAAGGCGAGGACTTGGTGGCGGTCTATCGCCATGCCTCAGAACTGGTTGCTGGCGTCGTGTGGCCAGTTCTCGCAGTGGCCAGCGTTGCAAGTCTTCCGGCTATCCGATTGATGTTTGGCGATCAGTGGGATCAGGCCGCACCCTTTGCCGCCGTGACAGCGTTCTGGGCAATTCTTCGCTCGGCCCATGTGCTAGCGCCGAAGGCTTTAGTTGCGGTGGGTAAAGAAGGCTCAATGCTTACGAAAGAAATAATCGTTTTTGCGGTATTTATAGTGGCGACAACCGGTGCTTATATTAAGTTTGGTTCAATTGGTGTTGCTTACGCTTTTGTATTTGCTGGGTTGACCGATTTCCTGGTGTCTTCCTGGTTCATGAAACACAAAGTGGGTGTGGACTTTCTGCCCTACTGCGCAGGTATGTTCAGTAGTGCTGTTGTGGCAGTGATTTGCTGGAGTGTCGCCAGTGCCTTGGATTGGTATATATCCTTTGCAGACACATCTCCTTTTGCCGTCTTGTTGTATATTGTTGGTGTACTACCACCCGTGTGGCTGGTCTCCATTTTTCTGTTAAAACACCCGCTGCGTCACCAGATGCAGTTAATCTACAAAAAGCTTCTATCTAAGGTTTAAAAATTATGTCTATAGACAAGCAGAAAGTAAAAAACTATCTTAAAGACTACCCGCGTACTACAAAGGTGCTTGGCTCCCTTTATCATATGATTGATTTTTACCGAATCAATCAACAAAGAATAAAAAACTACGAAGACCAGCTTCGGCTGCACCAGTATTTTGAAGCTGTATATGGAAAAGAACTGGACTACCTTAGAACCCATTGCAGTGAACTGGAGGGGAGGCTGGATAAAATCAGTCCAGGCTTCGAACGTCTTTTCCCGACTGGCAGTATGTTACCGACAGATCTGCCGAGTCCCAAAGACTGCAAGGAGGGTACATTCCGAAAATACTACCAAACGAAAAACAGGTGGGTAGGGATGACCGCTGGACAGCGCTTGTATATTGAGAGCTGGTGTCTAAAGCGACTGAATACATCCTCCTCGAAAGAAGCCGCTTCCTCACATTTTCCGGAACTTTATGAAGTCAGCTCTGGATCAAACTTTATTGAGATGAGCCATTGCGGGACTTCGCTTGACCAGATTAGTCAAAGTGGTCCTAGTATTATTGTTAATAATCCCACTGCGCAAATTGAAGAAATTGTTCGCCTTCTGGGAGAGGCAGGTGTATTTCATCTCGACCTGAGGCCTGATGGCAAAAACTTGTGTGTTAGCCTTGACGGCCATCTAACGCTTATTGATTTTGATTCTGCTGTACTCGAGGGGGAAGTACCCTTGAGCTCCCAGCTTTCTGAGAGCTATGCGAAAGCCTGTGCTCATCCTCAGGGCTACCGGGGCTGGGCCTCAGAGAAGCTACACGTCCTGTTGAAATTGCACAGTGACAGGTTGATTCTTCGGTAAAGCCGATTCAAAAGAACCGGATTCAGCTGCCAATATAAGCGCTAGGATTATTTGTATACTGCTCAAGCAGACGCAAGAGTTTCTGTCGATAGGGCTGGCGTTTTTCTGCGCTGCTCCACGCTCCGAGGCGAAGCAATAAATGGCATAAAAATAGAGCCTGAATCGTTTTCCCGTTAAGTGAATACCGATGCTTCATGGGCTGGGTACAGGCAGCAATTTCCATCGCCACGGTTGATTGAACCCTGCTAGGGGCTAACGTGCTCAATGAAAGGGCTAACGTGAATTCATCGTATAGGGGAATGACTGAAATTCCAAAGTCTTCAAGATCAATAACAGAAGTTTTATTCTCAGCGAAGAGAAGGTTATTCAGGCTAAAGTCTCCGTGCTGGAAAATTCCATCCCATACACCCAGTCGGTCCAGTTCGTCAGCCATCGAATCGGCGAAAGCGGTCAAAGGGTAGGCAGGCTCATTATTCGTATCGAGAAAGTCTTGGTAGGCTGATCGCAGTGCATCACCCAGATGCGCAGTGGTGTTCCAATCAGGAACTGATGCGACGCCTTCATGAAACTGGCGCAGAGCTTCTATGGCTCTGGTTCGCAAGGTCGCCCATTGTACCGGTGTGTCTACTGTCCGTGAAAGCTGGAACCACGGCGTGCCACTGGCACCTCGTTGCACGGAATAAATAGCGCCTTGGTGCTCATACAGACCGACGATTTCCGGTACTAACTCTTTATTTACCTGGTGTAGACGAAGGCTGAGCTCATGGTTGGCTTTGCTGCTTTTTGAGTTCGCTGGACGAACCACAAAGCACGGAGTTTCAGACTGACCCGAAAAAGCGAGATAAACCGGATTGGTTGTAGAAATACACGCAATCGAGATTTTTTCCGTAGTCAGCAACCGCCCGGCAACCTTGCGAATAAGGGATTCAATTTCCAGCATTAGGCTTTTTCCCGAATTACAAGAGCCACGCCGCCCAGCACAGGATTGATTTTGGTCAGTCGGGTAACAGCTAATCTCAGATAGCCGTTAAGTCCGCTCGGGACTTGGGGGAGAATATTTGTCATAACGTAGACCTCTGCATGGGACTGCATCTCAAAAATGACTACGGGCTGCTCAGCCGTTGGATAAATACCGTAAGTTTTTGAAATTAAGAAACGTTTTCTACCAAGAAAAATGCTGAGAAAGCGAATTTTAGCAAACGTAAAGAGTATTCGTAGTAACTTGAACAGACCACCTCTTTCATCCTCTAGTGTGAAAACAACACAAGTCGGCTGCGAAGAACCGGAAGAGTGTCTTGATGCTTCCACTAAAGAACGAATTTCCTTAAAATTAAGGTTGTAGACGGGGTAAATCCCGATGCAGGTTTTGAAATAATCCATTATTTTTCGGTCCGGATAGCGTATCTGTTTGATGCTGGGGCAACACTATGCTAAAAATATTGTATGATCGGTTTATTCTTATCGATAGCATATCATATGATGGATTGAGCAGGCAGCGTTTACGTCGTTGCAATCCTGCAAGTCTAGGAACTTCCAGAAATAAAATTCCTAATTTAACTTAACTCCAGTGAAGAAGAAATATTTCCTATGACGCAACCGCTGATCAGTTTAATTATTTGCACACGAAACCGGGCTGAACAACTTAGTAAGTCATTGAAGTCAGTAGAGAGACTGATCTTCGATGGCCCATGGCAGCTCGTTATTGTGAATAATGGCTCTACAGATAAAACTGAATTAGTTATAAGCGACTTTGAAAAACGCAGTACTTTAAATATCACCTATGTGTATGAACCTGCCCCTGGTCTATCTAGGGCAAGAAATGCCGGAGTGAGCAAGGCCGAAGCACCCGTGATCGCGTTTACAGATGACGACTGTTATCCGGCGGAAGACTTTCTAACGAGTGTACTTAACTGCATGTCTGAAAGAAATGTTGATTTTTGTGGCGGCAGAGTTCTCTTGTATGACGATAATGACGCGAAAATCACGGTTCAGGAAGCAAATGAAAGTTTCGTAGTTGAACCTAACAGTTTTCTTGCGTCCGGGTTGCTGATAGGAGCGAATATAGCCTTGAGAAAAACTGCGATTTTATCAATTGACGGTTTTGATGAGCGCATTGGGGCCGGTACTCGATATTCGGCAGGCGAAGAAACAGATGTCATGAGACGGCTTTTAAATAATGGGATGAGAGGGTTTAGTGATCCGCTAATCGTCGTTTATCATCATCATGGTAGGCAGAGTAAAAATGAGGTAAAAAGTATTTTAAAAAATTATAGCAAAGGACGTGGTGTCTCTATGATTAAGCTTTTATGCTTTTCTAATATGCCCAAAAAGATGTTGTTGAAGAATTGGTACTGGAATTTAAAGAATCAAACGGCTTTTCAAGTTTATTACGAGATACTATACGCTTGTGTATTTGTTATTGAAAATCGATTTAGACCAGAACAAATAGTTAAACATCCCTCTGATTCTTTAGTTATCGTTAGTTAAAGACTTACTTTTAACAAGAATTTAGAGGCTTTTAGTATGATTGACATTGAGGCAGCAAAAGAAACTATCAGGGAGACACTAAATCCTCTGATTAAAAATTGCAAAAATATTGCTTTTTTTGACTTCCCGAATTACGCAAATGTAGGGGACAGTGCTATTTGGCTTGGCACGATGGATTATCTTAAAGAAAACGCTAGTTCGTCTCCAATTATATGGATGTCTGATAAAAAAACATTAAGCCCCAACAACTTACCGGTTTTCGATAAAAAAACTCTGCTAATTATCCACGGCGGAGGAAATTACGGAGATCTTTGGGAAGATCATCAAAGGCATCGAGAATTAATAATACAGAGCTATCCAAATAATCGAATAATACAGCTTCCTCAATCTATACATTTTCAGAACGAATCCAATCTTAAAGATACGAAGAGTATAATCGCTAAGCACAAGGACTTTCATTTTGTGGTTCGTGATCAAAAAAGTTTTGAAATTGCAAAAACTTTCGAAGGTATTGAGGTTTACCTGTGTCCAGACATGGCGTTTTATATAAAACGAATTCCTAAACTTAAAGAACCAAAGCACGATGTTGTCGCCTTAATTCGAACCGACAAAGAAAGTGTGATTTCTGAAGATTGCGGAAAATGTGCAATACCGATTTTTGACTGGCTTTCTGAGCCAATAACTGCCGCAGTCCGTTTTGACACTTTCATGAGTCATTACCCGTCAGTCTCAAATAATTATCCATTAATTAATAATATGTTTAGATTATTAATATACAAGCGGCTTGCAAATGAGAGGTTTAAAAGAGGTTGCGATTTATTGATGCAAGGAAAGGTTGTTATTACTGATCGGCTTCACGCTCATATTATGTGCACCCTTTTAGGAATACCAAGCGTCGTTTTAGACAACTCATACGGTAAAATAAAAAATGTTTTGGAAACCTGGGAAAGCGATTCGAAAATAGCATATCAGGTAGATTCATTTGACAGAGCTGTGACACTAGCAGCGTCATATTTGCAAAGTTAATATGCTAACAAAATGTAACAAAAATATACAAAATTTATCCTCAAAATTCGGGTTTCTCGGGTAGTGCTATGGCATCTTTAGTCCTGCTTGAAATCTACAGATTCGGCGCGACTCCTATGAGAAGTTCGGAGTAGGTATGTCAGGGGGGGCGACACTTTATAGTATAAGCTTCTTTGCGGATGCTTCTGGTTCTGGCGTTGTTAACAAGAGTAAATTGCTGTTTTTACACAGTTTTATCGGAATAAAATACTGAAAATAGTAAATATTCTTAGCGTTCAATGTGAGCTGTTTATATACAGTTAATATTTGGTTTTTTAGCCTGTATTTTAAGAATTCTCTGCTATTATTGATATTGATAAGTGACTGACTGTATCTGTTAACTACGGATAGTGGCCACAAATTTTTTAACGTTATAAGAAAACGAGAGAGACAAGATATGCCCGTAAAAAAGTGTAATATATTCATGCTAAGTGGGCTAGTTACTCTTACCGGGTGCGCAACCCAGTCCCCTTCATTTGAAGACAAATTTCCTCCGCCATCGGTGGGGCTGAGCGGGGAAGCCGTTGTTGATGACTCGTCTTCGACGTTCTTTTTTGATGGGCCCTGGAAAGCCTCATCTTATGACAAAGGCTATTTTGGCGATGGTTACCATGTTATTCGGAAAGGGAAAGGTGACAATTCTGCTGTCTGGAACCTGGAATTAATTGATTACTTTGATATTTATGTTCGTTGGGCCTCGGCCAGCAACAGAGCATCAAACGCTCAGTATGAGGTACATCATCTTGATGACTCTAACCGACTCGTTGTCGATACGGTCAGTGTGGATCAGCGTTCCGGCGGCGGGGAGTGGTTTAAGCTTGGGACCTACAAAATGTCCAGTCTCACTGGTCGAGTTCAGGTTAGTGACGATGCAGATGGTTATGTTATTGCCGATGCAGTGAAATTTGTGCCGGTTTATTCAACGGGATCACCGCCAGTAACGGTCGATTCTGATGGCGACGGAATGGATGATGAGTTTGAAGCTCGTTTCGGGTTGAACCCAAATGAGGCTAGTGATGGGGTGATGGATTTAGACGGCGATGGTGTAACGAATCTTGAGGAGTTCTATGTCGGTACCGATCCGACGAGAACTGATACAGACAATGATGGCATTCCAGATGGCTATGAACTCGCTTATGGTTTAAACCCGACCATCGATGATGCGTCTTTGGACCTGGATTCGGACGGTTCGCCAAATATTGATGAGTATAATTTCGGTTCAGCTCCGGATGACGAAGCCAGTGTTCCTGGAAGAGGTCCCTTGCTGAGTTGGAGTGCCCCGACTAGTCGTACCGACGGAAGCTCAATTGACTCCGCGGAAATTGATCGTTATGAAATACAATATTATCCGGTTTACTCGGCTGAAATTGTAACTATTGACGATAGTTCGGGCTATTTTAATATGGTTGGTGCCAGTGTGGCGGTGTCATCTTACACATCCGGTTATTTAGGCGAAGGGTATCACCCAATCGCTCCGAGCGATGGAAGAGCATTTGCCAGCTGGAGCTTTTTTGACCTTACTCCCGGTATACCTTACGCGGTTGAGGCAAGATGGACTACAGGCGGCAACCGCTCCCAGCAGGCTACTTATCGAATTAGTTTTAAAGGAGAGGTTGAGGAAACCACCATTCAGAGCCCGGCCCTAGATCAGAGAGACTCAGGAGGCCAGTGGGTAAAGGTGGCAGAATTTACACCTTCAGACTCATCTGCTGTGGTGGAGCTCCCGAGTCAAAGCGATGGGTATGTTATTGCAGACGCAGTGAGGTTGAATCCGAACGCTGTGTCAACGACCAGTACGTTCGTCGTGCCTGGCTCGAAGCAATCCGTAAAGTTTGATGAGCAACTACCAAGTGGAACTTGGGCCTTTCAAATAAAGACCATTGATAGCGATGGTGAGGCTAGCGCTTTTAGTGAGCCTGTTACAATGACCTTTCAATAAGTCGTGATGGAATTGGGCTTGGCCACGAAAATTCCGAAGAAAGAATTAAAGGCTCAATTATGATTTTAAATAACGGTTTGGGGAATTAGTATGAGTCTTAATCGAAAATTAAGCGTGCTGAGTTCGATTATTCTTGCTCTCGGAGCAAATCCGACAGCAACTGCGGAAATTCTTTTTCAAGAAAGCTTTGATTCTCAGCCGGATTGGACCAGTACATTGCATTCCACGGCGAATAGCCAGAAAGTTCCGTGGGGCGATACTCTGCCTGCTAACTGGTACGAAATTTATCAGAGCACTGATTGGTCGCCTGAAAAAGGGTACCCGGATCAGCACGCTTCTATAGAGATATTGGCGTCAAACATCGACAAGGCTCGTGGTAGAACAGGCAAGTCGATGGTCAACTGGCGCGAGTCCGCTGCCGATGACTGGAACTCTGATAGCCAAATGATCCACTTGCTAGACCAACAACAGACCGAGCTTTATGTCGAGTTCTGGATCTCTTTTTCGGACAACTGGTGGCAACGCAACCCAGCGAATCAGGCAAGCTGGGCTTCAAAGTTGTTTCGCATCGGGTCTTGGGATGGGGTAGGGGATATAGTTAATGGTGCGCTTGGTCACATTGGACCCACATTTTTCTGGGACTATAAGCGGGATAAGTATAATTTACAGAACTTTTTACACTTTCGAGGTGGGCCGTGGGGAGAAAACTATTTTATGAACTTTAACGAACCGTCCTACCCGAGATACACGGTAGAAAACTTTGGAAGCAACACTCTGGGCATGGCCCCAGACGGCAAGGACCCTCTCGTTGTCAACCAAATAGACGGCGGATACCTTAAGGACATTGGCCGATATACCCAGATCACCCATGAGCAACTATTCGGCGTTGGTAAACATTGGACCAAGATGGCCTTTTACGTGAAGATGAACTCGGCTCCAGGCGTTGCAGACGGAGTTCTTCAGCAGTGGGTCAATGACCAGCGAATTCGATCTGTTGAAACGATACCCTGGATCAAGGCCAATTCAGAAAATAGGATGGTTGGTTGGAATTATCTTGCCCTCGGGGGAAATGATAATTTTCGACCTTATCCGGCAGAGCAACTTTTCGAAGATTGGTATGCTTTTGACGACCTAGTTGTACGCAATGACATACCGGCTTCCTTGGGAACAGCGCCTGTTAGTTCACTTAAGGCGCCACCGTCTGCACCGTCAACTGTAACGGTAGATTAGGCTTGATTTTGTAAAAGTTTTGGTAGGCGGTCAACTATCAAATTTCATTAATTAAGGCCGGTATCCGTTAGCAAAATGTAATGGCTAAGTTCTTACTATTAATTTGAGCAAACTTCAAAAAGCTGAAGCGAGTCTGAGTGAAAAAAAGAGTGTCGACTATCAGAATTCGGGTTCGATTGTCTTGCGCGACAGAGAGAAAACCGTTTTCTAGGGGGCATCGGGTATTCGGATCTAACAAAACCTATAAGGCTGACCTTCCTCTGGGCCAGCCCAATTTCCCCCCCAAGCCTTTCATTAGGCCGATACTACGTCCCGCCAGATAAAAATTATCGATTAATAGTATTTTTACGATTTCATCCAGAGACTTTATGTGCCAAGCAGATCTTTTTATCCGCTTCAAAGTAAGAATGAGTGCTGGCAACTGCGCACTGGCTAAGAGAAGAACTGAAGAAAAGTAATCAGCTGTAAACAATGAAAATAGTGCGCCAGTCAAACATCCAAGGAAAACCAAGGTCAGCCAGAACACTTTATCTTTCAGGGAATTCCTGATGTCAGGGATGTAGTTTTCGGAATGCCAAATCTGCCGTGTAATGAATTTTATAGCCGTTTCAGAGCAACCTAAGTGTATAATGGAAAGCTCTGGCGAAATAGTGACTTTTAGGCTGTTACTTAAAGCTCGTTCGGATAAGTCAGAGTCCTCTCCGGATGTGACGGTTTCGTTGAAAGCGCCCAATTGCTCAAAATCGCTCTTCCAGATAAATATGGAACTACCCATTAGAGATCTTTGTTGCGTCGACTTTCCTAATTCATTCAAAATCCAGTATTTTTCAATCCATGTAGCGTTCTCGCGGGATCTTAATCCTCCACCAAATATGTGTTGCGGATTTTTTTCCAGAAGAGTTACACCCGTTCCTATCCAACTGGGGGGCACCACGCAGTCTGCGTCCGTACATATGATAACCTCCCCCGAAGCACTTGTAATACCCGTATTTCTTACTGCACCGACGTTCCCATCCGGTTTGTTAATGATTATATCAACGTACGCTAAAGCTATTTCTTTTGTTCTATCGGTTGATCCGTTGTCCACCACGATGATTTCGTATCGATCCCGTGGATACGACTGATTTACAAGAGAAGACAGGCTTGCTTCGATATCCCGTTCCTCGTTAAAGGAAGGAATTACTACGGAACAAAACGGCCTATCAGTCATGCGTCGTTACCCGGAAACGTGTTGTGATTGGGCGTAAGATTTTTTGAATTATAAACTTTTTTTTCAACCGATAGTTGCCTCGGGAAAGGTTTTGAAAGAAATACTTCAGCTTCCTTGACTGCTCACCGCTCATATCCTTGCCCAAATTGTATAAAGTCACGGACTCTCTGACAGTAACGGCGGCACCGCAAATTGACGGACAACATCCATCGTGCAGAAGCTCCACAGGCCACAAACAGGCAGCTTTTATGCCGTCCTTGTCGACACTGACGTCAAGAATTCCGCTTTGGAGAAGGCGCTTGTCCCAGCAGAGATCAAAAATGAAGTTCCCTAATGACGGCGCGGCGACAGTCTGACCTTGTATCCAAGCCTCGTAAAATAGATGGGGATGGCTGCCGATAACGCCGCGGACACCGCTTTGGCTTAAGGTTTTTATCAGTTCTTTTTGATACGCCATGGATGAGGTGCGAGATTCCAAGCCCCAATGAAGCAACACGAACAAGTGGTCGACCTCAGCAACTGCTTTGGTGGCACGTGCGACAAATGCGTCGTCAAGGCGTTGGTAGCAGTTTTGTGCTTTATCGGTATTGTCTGGGACGTCAGACGCGGCAAGAAACCCTATGGTTTCCCCACCGATCTCGACGGTCTGTGTTTTCTGTTCATTCAGTCCGACTGCCGTGACTCCAGCGCTGGCGAGGGCCTCCACGGTTTCGCCGAAGCCCTCTTTCCCGTGTTGGACTGTGTGATTGTTGGCGACCTGTAACACTTTGAACCCTGCGGCTCTTAGGGTAGCTGCATGCTTGGGATCACCCCGTAAAACCACACTTTCAGGCTCCGTTGGGTTGAAGTTGTGGGTTGTGAGGGGTGCTTCCAAGTTTCCGACTATAAAATCGGCTTGGTAAAACAACTCTCGTACATTTTCGAACACGTCGGAGTGTTCCAGGTAACTTCTTGGGCCGTGCCCAAAGGATGTGTAGTATTCACCCAGATTGATGTCACCAACAAACATTATGCGCATAATTTACTACCCCTGGAATGTTGTTCGGAGCACACTTTTGAACTTTCCGTTTGGGCCTCGGGGTATCGAAACGACTGTCTCTATCGTCAATCGAAGCGTCCCGCCCGTGCGCGCAGAAAAGTTGTGTTTGAGGGTATCTATTTCAGCTTCAGGTAATGCAGATTGGGCGATTACTTTAATAGTGCAATGATCCGCAGCGTCCTGAACAACTTGAGCTTCGGAAATTCCGTTCAACCCTTTGAATATGTGGTCAATTCGACCAATTTTTCTACCGTCGGGGGTCTCAATATAATCGTCCAATCGTCCATTAATCGTCGTCAACTCGTGAACTGTTGCCCCAGAGCCGTGTATTGATTGGCTTTCTGCAGTATCGCCGAGATCATAGCGGAGTAGTGGCATTGTCGTGTTAGTTAGGGAGGTCGCTATTAATCGCCCGGCCTTCTCATCACCAGTTTGCCCTTGAAGCTCGGTGATGCCAATAAGTGGGTTTAAACGATAGGTGCCATCCTTGCCCTGGCCGGCAAAAAGCACGTATTCCGCTGTTCCGTAATAGTCGCTAATCTTACAATCGAATACCTCCTCGATAATTACTCGTTGCCATGCAAGGAGAGTCTCCGAGTTTGTAATAATCGCTTGAGGGCGAAAATCTGGCGCGACGCCTGCCTCTCTGTACCTTGCTGCAAGATCGCATATAGCTGAGGGGTAGCCAATCAGCTCGGCCGGTTGGAACTGGTCAAGTTCTGCTCGGTACCAGGGGAACGTCTGACTGTTAAGGTGGTAACTGGAAAACAGCTTCTGGTTCTCGGCCCAGTTCATCCTGGCAAACGGGGGTGTCATCTTGCTCGCTGGTTGGACCATACGGCCCGCAAAGGTTGCTCGCTTAGCACCAAATGGGACTCCATTGTGTTCTTCATGCTCCACAAGCAGCGCCATGGCAAGTTTATAGGTATCTTCATTAACCATCAGCGCCAGAGGCGTGCCCGTGCTACCGCTAGTGTGCTGGAGCATAAAAGGCTTCGCACCGGGCTGGTTGAAAAGTTCCGAATGTTCCCTGAGAGTCTGCTTTTTGAGGATCGGTAACCGCGTAATGTGTTTAGTAGCGGTAATGTCATTTTCATGCAATCCATGCTCGGCAAACTGTTGCTGATAGAAGGGGATGTTCGAACGGCAGTGCTTTACCATTTGATGCAGGCGCTCACTTTGATGCGCTTCGATCTCTGCGAGACTCCAGGATCTGCAGCGGCGAACCTGCTCTAGAATTTCGCTGTATCGCGGACCTGCATAACGCTTGCGGTAAAGCTTGTATCCATAAGCTGAAACTAACAAGTTCTGCAGAAATATCGGTGAACGGAAGTAAATCGCTTCTGAGACCCCATCCATCATTTCGCATCCTTGATGGATTCAAGAGAGGACGGCGGTTTGGGCTGAAACCGGTTATTGATGCATTTCGCAGGGTTGCCCACCAAAATATCGCCCTTGGCTGAAGGCTTTGTCAGAACGCTTCCTGCTGCGAGGACGCTGTGGTCTTCCAGGTCCGCCATCACCAGCGACGTATTGCCCAGCCAGCAGTCAGCACCGATCTGAATCTTTTCAAATACACCACCTTGGTCTTGAATAGGCTTTTGAATGTCTTGGAACTCATGCTGTCGACTGCCACTCAGAATGTGGACGCCGCTGCCGATCAGAGTGTTCTCCCCAATGGTGCATTTACCAATATTGCATTGAGGGCCGATGTATACCCCCGGGTAAATGGTCGTATCTCTGTGGGAAAAAGTCGTCAAAAAACCCACAGAAATTTCATCTGAGGTGTCAGTGCAGGCCAAACGGTAAAACGCCGCACGCATATATATGCCAAGCTTTCCAGGTATCAGGCTTAGCGCTTGTGAGAATGACATAAACGTACCATCAACGTTACCAGCCAGACTGAATGCGCGATACAACACGTAAATCGGCAGCATCAACAACAGAAAAGCATTTTTGATAGAACGTTTGATGACTTGGCGAATAGTCATTATTTATTCCGCCGCGTGTCTAGCCAAGCTTTTTCTTTGGTGATATCCAAACGCCTTACGCTGTGTAGCAGTCGCCTTGTGATTCTACCAATAAGCCTGCCCCACGTTAGTTTTAGAGATTCCGACGTCATTAATTCGGGGTTTTTGCGGGACGAACTGTGGCTTGCCGGGATGGCAGCTAGGTGCGGGCCATAGTTCTGCATCAGAATTACCAGAATTCTCGAAAAGTGATGCTCCTCGCCGGCTGTTAAAGTGTCACATACCTGTTTGAGCCACTCCTGAGCGGTGCTCATAAGGCTGCCTGCTTTTGGCTGGCTGGCTAATTCTGCGGTTTGAAACATCAGCATGGCTTTGCGAATGTCCTGAGCAACCCAGGTGTGATTGGCGAATTCAAGCTGGGATGTGTCCGCCAAAAATGGGCGTTCGTTTTGCTGAATCCAATTTGTGTAAGCAAGAAGGGAGGCAGCGGCAAACTGATAGGATTCGTCCAGTTGGTTACGGGCTCGCTTTTCCTGCAAATAACGAGCTATCGACGATAGCAAAATCAGATAAGACCATCCTGTTTCAACGTTCAGAAGATCTCTGTTAGTAATGTTGTCTTCTGGGTGAATGGTGTTTTTAATCACGGTTTCTGCGCGAGTGAGCCAATCGTTTTCAGGCTCAAGAATAGATGCATCAATAAGCGCGGTCAGATAGTTGCCAGTACCCCGGGTGAACGGGTAGCTATGGGTGGTTACTGTATTGCCTCTGGCTAGGGCTTTCATCCGCGGAAGTTCGCGGTTTTTTAGCGCGAGTACCGATTCCAGTAATCCACCTGATCCTTCATGGCTGGTCACCATCCACTGGGCTAATTCTAGCGTGGCAGTTTTTGAGGCTTTACTGCCGGTCAGCAGATAGTGGTACATCAAACCGGTGGTGTAACAGTGTTCCGCTGCAGGCCCGCCGCCGGTTTGCCCTGGGGTAGAGCTGGTGCCGTTATGGCGGGTAAATGTGCGGTGCGTTGCTGTTTGCGCGTCCAGGTAGTGGTCTGTGTGCCAGAACAGGCCGTTGTTGTATTCGCAGCGGTCTTGGTCGGTATGATAAATGTCGATGTCTGTGACGTGCTGAGCAAGGTCGTCCATTAGCTCAAACCAG
>Ga0307973_1000600_pt1 | contig 19087 bp, 21 predicted proteins | sample OrgLakmetagen782_FD_201837 | JGI IMG/M metagenome (GOLD analysis project Ga0307973, IMG submission 201837) | Saline water microbial communities from Organic Lake, Antarctica - #782 | ecosystem: Environmental > Aquatic > Non-marine Saline and Alkaline > Saline | place: Antarctica: Organic Lake...
AAGTGTGGTGTTATAGCTACCATGGGCCAGATGAAGATAGACACCTAGTCAACCAAGTGGAGTTATTCTTAGAATGAAAAAGGATGCAGAAATGAAAGATGAAGATTTTAGTTTTAACATAGACTACGCAAGGTCTCGCGGAATAACTGAACCAGAACTTTTAGCGATGGATACCATCTACGTCTATTTGTTCTGTGTACTTAGAAAACCGTTTCATCATTTTGACACGCACAAAGAAGTTGTTGATGTCATTCAGGCTATGGAGTATACTCTACAACTGTTCTGGAAGTTTCCACTGACAGATGAGAAGCACTCCTACTGGTATCAAGTAGCCGGTTGTAAGTGTCCTAAGATGGACAACTCAGACCCAATGTACAGCGGGCGTAGGATTATTAACATGGCTTGTGAATTTCATGGAGGTAATCTATGAAGTACATTGATGGAGATTTGTTTAAACTGGCTGAGCAGGGTGAGTTTGATATCGTGATTCATGGGGCAAATTGTTTTTGCACTATGGGTTCAGGTGTTGCCCTGACAGTTAAAAATAACTACCCGAAAGCTTTTCTAGCAGACCAATTGACAGAGTCAGGTGATCAGCGGAAGCTTGGTAAGTTTACTCAGGCACATATTGATGGAAAAACATGGCATAAAGTGGCACAGGGTTCTCATGGAGTAAGGACTGTCAACTATAACTTCACGATCATTAACGCATACACTCAATATGGCTTTGCTAATAGAGATATTGTAAATGTTGATTACAAGGCACTTGAACATGCTTTCATGCAAATTAAATTGCTATGGGATATGAACGTACAAGCACCAGCTAGGATCGGAATTCCTAAAATTGGATCTGCACTTGCAGGTGGAGATTGGGGTAGAATAGAACAAATCATTGATAACATTGGTTTTAGTGATATCACTACAGTAATTTACACAGGATAGGAGAAACAAATGAAACTTAATCCATTGACTACGTGTGATTTCTACAAAACATCACACAGACCTATGTACCCAACAGGTACAGAAATGGTATACAGTAACTTTACACCACGTTCTACTCGACTTTTCCCCACTGTAAAATCCGTGGCAGATAATCGTGTGGTCTTTGTAGGACTGCAAGGCTTTATGAAATGGTTCTTGCAGGATGTATTCACAGAAGGCTTCTTTGATAAGCCAAAGACTCAGGTTGTACGTGCCTACAAGCGCCGTATGGATAACGCACTTGGTCCTGACATGGTAACTGTAGAACACATTGAAGATCTTCACGACCTTGGCTACCTGCCACTTGAAATTATGGCACTGCCAGAAGGCTCTAAGGTTGATCCAAAAGTTCCTTTGTTCACAGTACACAACACCCTTCCCGAATTTTTTTGGTTGGTTAACTATCTGGAAACCGTATTCAGCAACAGTGTTTGGAAGTCTATTGTAAACGCGACGACTGCTTACCGTTATCGGCAAGTTCTTGAACACTTCGCAGATCTCACTGGAACTCCAAAAGAGGTTGTCGGAATCCAAGCTCACGACTTTAGTTGTCGTGGTATGGGTGGTCCTTATGATTCAGCAATGGCTGGTCTGGCTCACCTAGTATTCTTTGAAGGCACTGATACTATCTCTGCCATTGATTATGCAGAAGATTACTATGGTGCAAACAGTGACGAGGAACTTGTAGGCTGTTCAGTACCTGCTACAGAGCACAGTGTTATGTGCATGGGCGGCAAAGAAACTGAACTCGAAACATTCCGACGACTGATTAAGCTACACCCAGAAGGTGTTTTGGCAATTGTTTCAGACACTTGGGACTTCTGGAAAGTAATCACTGAGTTTGCAGCAGAGCTCAAAGATGAAATCGAAGCACGTCAGCCCAATGCGCTTGGTCTGGCTAAAATTGTATTCCGCCCAGACTCTGGCGACCCTGCTAATATTCTTTGTGGTATTGAGGTAAGGACTCTAACCTCGGAGTATAATTCTCCGTGTAATTTTGACGAGTGGAAAGGAATGGTTGCAGAGGAAATGGATAACCAGTTCCGTGAAAACCTCGAACCAGAAAAACCCCACCAGTCGGAGAAAGAATTTTGGCATTACGAAGGGCAAGTTTTTGAGGTTACTTACGAACCTGAGCTCAACCGTCACGACAAGCGGTATTACTACGTTGATAACTGTGGTGATGACGTTCGTTTTTGTGACTTTAAGCTGGTAGTTCTAACACCAGAACAGAAAGGTGCTGTACAATGCCTGTATGAAAGCTTTGGTGGGACTCGGACAGACACAGGACACCTTATGCTCAATGAGCGTATCGGTTTGATCTATGGTGACTCTATCACTCTGCAACGTTGCGAGGATATTTGCCAACGTCTTGCTGACAAAGGCTTTGCATCCGGTAATGTTGTGTTTGGTATTGGTAGTTACACTTACCAGTACAACACTCGTGATACTATTGGTGCTGCTATGAAAGCTACCTACGGTGTTATCAACGGAGAGGGTGTTGAGATCTTCAAAGATCCTAAGACTGACTCAGGTGAGAAAAAGAGTGCAAAAGGTTTGTTGCATGTTGAATCTCAATACCCAAGTGGTCGCCTTGTGTTAAAAGATCAAAGTAATTGGTCTGTAATCCGCAGTGGTGCTAACGTGATGCGTACAGTTTTTCACGATGGTCGCTTGACAGATGAAGAAGATCTCGCTACCATTCGTAATCGAGCTAGAGGCTAAGGAGGTATTATGACAGCACAAGAACTAGGGGATGCAATCAACCTGCTAACTGAAGATCAACTCAAGCTTGAGGTTCGCATAGACGCTGATCACGGTCAGACAGCTATGGCTGCTAACTTTGCTGGTCCCGGCCTTATTTATGAGGACGAGTACATGGCAGAGACCGTAGCTGAGGGTGATGAGGAAGATGATCACGTTGCTGTATTTCTACTAACCGACTAAGGAGTAAATGTGAGTAAGATTGAGGGGGTTACTTTTAAAACAAACCTCCCCTGCCCAAAAGAGGGTTGCGGTTCTTCGGACGCCGTGACTCTCTACAAAAAAGTAGACCATAAAGGTAATGAATATCTCGACGGATTTTGTTTTTCATGTCAAAACCATGTGAACTCAAAGACTGTCGAGACCTTTTATGGTGAAGATTTTGATGGAGGGGAATTCAATAACTTTGAAGAAGAGGTAGATGATATTGTGCTAGAAAAGCTTGAAGATATTTTACAGTTAGAGTGCCGTGGAGAACGGAAGCGTAAGCTAAAAATTCCAGTCAATGAAATGTACGGTGTACGTACAGAATTCGATACAACAGGCAAGGCAGTTAAACGGTACTATCCCGGCCATGTGGATGGCACCATCACAGGTTATAAAACCAGAGACCTCACTGTACCAAAGAAAGATAAAAGACACTTCTCCGCTATTGGTAGCATTAAAAACACTAATCAGTTATTTGGTCAGCACCTATACGCTAAGGGCGGTAAGTTTCTGATCATTGTTGGTGGTGAAGAAGATGCACTGGCAATGAAGCAAACGATGAAAGACAAAAACCCAAAGTTTGATACTCCGGTAGTCTCTCCACTAACAGGAGAACCTTCCCTTGATAGACAAATTAAAGAAAACTACGAGTGGGTGACTTCATTTGATTGTGTTATTCTAATGCTCGATGCAGATGAAGCTGGTAGGATTGCAATGGAAAAGGCAGCAAAGCTTCTAAAACCGGGGCAAGGCTTTATTGCAGACCTTGGTTTGATAAGCGGTCTCAAAGACCCTTGTGATTACGTCAAGGCAGGTCGGGAAAATGACCTGTACCAATGCTTCTGGAATGCCTACAACACAGGTAAGTACACACCAGCAGGCGTTGTAGGTAGCAGCCAGACATACGATGCACTGATGGAACGTGCGACTTGGGTTAAACTACCCCTTCCGGACTTTGCAAAACAACTCCAGCAAATGATGAATGGTGGCTTTGCTTTTGGTGAGATCATAAATATCGTAGCAGCAAGTTCTGTTGGTAAGACGACTGTTGTTAATGAGTTCCTATATCACTTCGTATTTAACTCAGAGCACAAGATTGGTGTCATCCCATTAGAAAGCGATATGGGTGAGTTGATTGAGAACCTTGTGAGTGTACACCTTGGAGTCAAGCTTGCCAACATGGATGATGAGGAAAAGATTGAACTATACAAAACCAAAGAGTTTAGAAAAGCTTACGATGAACTAACAAAACTTCCTAATGGAGAGGACAGGTTTATTATCCTAGACCATCAGGGCGATGTGTGTGACGAAGATCTTAAGAATAAGATTGAATACATGGTAAAAGCTACCGGATGCAGAGGAATAATTCTTGACCCACTAACACTGGCCTTAAGTGGCAAAGGAAACGAGGGGATGGATGAATTTATGTCATGGCTCTTGCGCTTTACTAAACGTGAACAAATTATTCACATCAACGTAGCTCATGTACGTAAGAGTGGTTCTGGATCTCAGGCTAATTCTACTGGTGCAGACATCCACGAAGAGGATATCAAAGGTTCAGGGTCTATTTTCCAAGTAGGTATGATCAACATCCTGCTAATGCGTGATAAGGAGCACACAGACCCTCGTGTGAGGAACACTACCAAGGTTGTTGTTAGTAAGGCCAGACGTACAGGTAACACAGGTCCGGCAGGCTTCTGGTACTACGATGGCGTTAAGGCACGGCTTGAAGTTGGTTCAGATCCTGAAGGTGATTATACAGATGATGAACAAGATTTTGGAAGTCTTGGGGCATATACTCAAGATAATTTAGACGATAAGGCAGCGTACTGAGGTCGCTGTTTAATCCTAAAACAACTAGAAAAACTAGGAGTTATTATGGAGATAGTATTTGACATTGAGGCCACCGGCCTCTTAGACACTGGCAGCATAGAGTATAAGAAATATCCTTTTAAGTTGAAGCCAACATTTCAAGTTCATTGTATTGTTGCAAAAGACTTAAGCAACAAGGGTATGATATATAGCTTTACACCAGAAAACCTGTGGGATTTTCCCCACTTTTTTAAAAAAGCAACAAAGGTAGTTGGGCATAACATCATTGATTACGACTTGATGGTTGTTGAGTTGTTCTTTGGTCTTAAGTTTGATGTTGATCCTTTCACTATTGATGGCAAGGAAGTTGAAGTTTGTGACACACTTGTTCTCAGTAAGCTTCTAAATCCTGATCGCTCAGGTGGTCACGGTCTAGCGGCATGGGGCGAACGACTCTCTTTCTACAAGGATGACTTTGGCAAGCACACAGACTGGTCAGAGTATTCTGAGAGGATGCGGTCGTATTGTGTTCAAGACGTTCACCTAAACCACAAAGTCTATGCACATCTTATGCTGCAAGAGTGGCGTAACTGGAACTGGAAAGAGGCTTTCTGGTTAGAACAGACTTGCAGGCACTACATTACAGTGCAGAGTCACTTTGGATTTCAATTTGATTCTACCCTTGCTACATGGTGCGTTGGTGATCTGACACAGAAGATGGGAGATATCGAGAAAAAGATTGAACCACTACTGCCAAGTAAGAAAATGACCAAAGGATCTGCAAAGGAATTTACACCACCTAAGATACAGGTGAAAAAGAACGGTGATCTTTCAGCGCACATGCAGAACTTTGTTGCCAAGCATTCACTAGAGTGCAAGCAAGACGAGTACGGTGATTGGGTTTTAATTGGATATGGAAGGCGCTGGACCCTACCTATGGGTCAGGAGCCAATCTTCGATACAGAGCCTATGAGGCTTGCTGATCAGGATGCTATTAAGCAGTACCTAATGAGTCAAGGTTGGGAGCCAACAGCATGGAAAGAGAAAGACTTAACGATTAACACAAAGAAGCAGAAGCTTAGTGATGAAAAGTATCAGATAGCTGTTGATCGTTACATAGACCAGACAGTTAATGGTGAGTACTTTTCTGCGAGAATTGATCACCTTAAGATTAATGCAGGCGAGTTACGTAGAAAGCTTACGGATCATAATAGAAAAAGACCTTTGCGTGTCTTGTCTACACCTTCCTTTACTTCAGGGCAGGAGAAAAAGATCTGTAGCAATCTCGTAGCATTGGGTGCAAAGTTTGATTGGATCGCTGATCTTGTTTTATGGCTGACTTATAGACACAGGAAGAATTCTATTCAATCAGATAAAGGTACTGGTTGGTTGAATGAAGATCGGATTCTGGATGATGGTCGTATAAGCACACCAGCAGACACACTGGGGACAAACACATTCAGGTATACACACAAGAGTGTTGCAAACGTACCTAGAGCTACAAGCACGTATGGTGGCTACATGAGAGCATTGTTTGGTGTACCCGAAGGTCAGTATCAGATTGGCTCGGATGCCGCCGGACTTGAGGCTCGTGTTGAGGCTCACTTTACAAGACAGTTTGAAGGTGGTGAAGATTATGCTAAAAGTCTTATCTCTGAAAAGCCAAACGACATCCACTGCTACTCAGAGGATACTGAAATACTAACACAAAGGGGTTGGAGAACTTTCGGTGAGCTTGGGAGACAAGATCAAGTAGCTCAGTGGGATTCTGGGGTGATAAGTATGGTTGAGCCGCGAGAAGTTGTCTGGCAAGACTATGAAGGAGACATGGTACGCATTCTGGGGAGAGATACCGACCAACTACTCACACCGAATCACCGAGTACTTTTAGTTCAAGATCGATCGGGAGTTCAGAGGGTTGTGCGAGCGGAAGACTTTAAGCAAAACAGTTCAACCCGAGTGCCCGTTGCGGGGGATTATACCCCAACGAACTCAGGCTTCAGTTGTGATATGGCGAAGCTTCTGGTTGCTGTGCAATCTGATGGGAGCCTGTCTAAAGATTGTGCCGCAATTAAATTCTCTTTTGTGAAGAAGAGAAAGAGAGTTCAGTTACTAAAATTGTTAGACGCTTGTAATATGAGTTACACAGAGGCAACACACAACCGGGGAGGTAGAGACGAGTTGATTGTAAGAATACCTGCGAGGTGTGGGAGGGAGATACGAGAGCACTTAAAGTGGGGTAAAGAAATCCAACTAGAGACCTTACTTAAACTGTCTGGAAGTGAGTTACGGCAGGTGTTTGAAGAGGTCTTTAAGTGGGATGGATGGGTCTCTGCAAACGGCAACAATGCCCTCTTAGATCAAACAAGCGAGTCTATGCGGGATTTAGTCGTAACTATAGGTAGCCTACTTGGCTATAAGGTGTCAAGCAATACTTACAAGAAAGAGTCAGCATTCGGTTCATGCACTATTTTTAGAGCTTGTGTTAGCCTCAAGACCAAGCCTTGGATTGGAACGTATAGCCTTCACAAGGAAGTAGAAACATACTCTGGTAAGATTGGGTGCGTTTCAGTCCCTAGTGGTTTTGTCGTTGTCCGTAGAAACGGTAAGGTGTTTATCTCAGGAAATACAGTTACCGCTGCAAAGATGGGTGTTGATAGGGATGTAGCCAAAAAAACTAAATACGGAATTACTTACGGGGCTCAGGTTAAAAAAATAGCTAAGATGCTTGGTATATCTTTAGAGGAAGCTGAAAAGATCTTCAAAGACTTTTGGGCTGCTTCTCTTCCACTTGATATATTGAAAGAGCATGTAGCAACATACTGGAAAACTAAAGGACACAAGGTATTCATCCGTGGTATAGACGGTCGTAAGCTTATGACTAGGTCCGAGCATTCTCTTTTGAATGTGTTGTTCCAAAGCACAGGTGCTATCGTAATGAAGCGTCAAATGGTTATGTACATGCGTAAGCTTAAAGATCGCAATATGTATAGCAACCCTTTCAGGGAGTCTGAAATTCTGGCTTCTCAGATGATGCACTACCATGATGAGTGCCAGTGGCAGGTTAGTCCAAAGATTATAGATATGTACACCTTTGATACAAAGGAAGAGGCTGAATCTTTTGAAATAGAAGGTAAGGTTCTCAGTAACGTCAAGGAAAGAGGTGGTGTCTATACAAGGGGTTGGTCTGAGGTAGGTCAAGTGTTCTCAGAGACTATGGCCGAAGCTGGACAATATTATAAGTTCCGTGTTCCTTTGGCAGCAGACTACGACATTGGAGCAAATTGGAGTGAAACTCACTAATTATTAAATAAAGCTATCATGGGGTTGACTTTAATAAGTAACCCCTATAGTATACCTCACACAGTCACACAAAAGGAGAAAAGAAATGGCAGGAAGAGCAGGAAGAAACGGTGTAGCTCAGAAGAATTACTATGCAGCTTATCAAAGCAAGGCTGCAAAGAACCGAGCAGCAAAGCTTGAGCGTCACCAGAAGCGTCACCCAAACGATAAGCAGGGCGGTGGCACTAGCTATCGCAAGTCTCCTCCAAAGGAAGTCTCAGGGTGGCTTACAGAGGGTGTTGATTTTATCCTCACACCACGTCAAACAACTCCACTGACAACCAAAGGTAGTAACGGAAAGAAAGAGAGTGGTATTCCAGCTTGCGCTGAGAACCTTAAAGAAATGAGTAACTCTGATCGTAAGAAGTTCGCTGAGTTGTACGCACGAGTTCGTCGTATCCAAGCTCACAACGATGCTTACGGCAAAGTTAAGACAAAAGCAGCAGTTTAAATCCAATAGCAAAAGAGAGGAAGCATACTATGGCAGTACTGAAAGATGTAGCACTAGCTTACGTAAAGATTCAACAACCATCTCAGAAATTTGAGACGGAAGGCCCACAGAATACAGAGTGGACTGTTGATTGTGTTATCAGTGAGGCAGCAGCAGGGCGTTGGACTAAACAGTTCGTTAAGCAACCAGCAAAAGCGTTTACTAATGCAGAGTTCAAAAAGATTTACAAGTTTGATGTTCCATTCGCTGACCAAGACAAGCAGTTTGTTGTTAAGTTGAAGAAAGATACTCACTTCAAAGACTTTGAGACAAAGCAAATCGTACAGTGTGACCCTAAGTATCGCGCAAAGCTTTATGAAAACATTGGTGAGCGTGATGGTAAGCCTTTGCTGGCCGATATCACAAAGACAAAGCTGGTAAGCAACGGTTCTTCTGGTGTTGTTATGTACGACATTGTTACCAACAAGTATGGTACTTTTGCAAAGCTTAAGGCTGTTCGTGTTGACAACCTGACTGAATATCAATCTGGTTCAAGTGTTGATGAAATTGGTGAAGTTGTTGAAGACGCAGACTACTCTACGGAGAGCGACGAAGACTACTCAACTACTGGTAACAGCGAACCTGAAGGTGAAGATGAACCTCCATTTGATCCTGATGAAGAATCAGATTACTAAGAACTAATCAAGGGCGGGGGCTAGTTATGCTCCGCCGTTTTTTTTATTAAGAGGTAACTCTATGAGTAAATATCAAAATATAATTAATGCTGTAGATGATTTGGTTTCAGACTTTATCTACGACAACAGGAAAGAAGATGAGGATTTACCGGAAGGTGCTATTGAGAAAGCGATAGCTAACGGTGACATAACAGAGTATGAAATCGTAGACAAATTTAAGCATTCTCTAAGGGCTGGTTTACAATGATTTTTGATACCGTAGCTATTGATGGTGATATTCTAGTCTATCGTGCTGCTTCTGTTGCTCAACACACTTACTACGATATCTTTGAGGATGGTGAGTTAATTGAGACTTTTAAATACTCTAAGGAAGCGAAGGGTTATGTAAAAGACCAGTCAGAATTCTTTATGGAAGCGGATAAACTTTACGAAATTCGCCCACGACTTGAGTACTTTACAGAAGAAGATGCAAAAGAATCTTTTGATTTCCAGATGAAATCAATTAAATCAAAACTTAAAGCTAAGAAATACAAGATCTATCTCACAGGCAAAGGCAACTATCGAGAAAAGATTGCAACAATTTTAAAATACAAAGGCAACAGAGATAACACAGAAAAACCGTATTGGTTTTATAATGTAAGGAAGTACGTAGAATCTTTAGGTGCCATTGTAATCCACGGTAACGAGGCTGACGATGCTTGTTCTGTTGTGGCATACAGGGGTTATCTAGAAAACAAAGACAACCCTACAACAGTCTGTGTGTCTGCTGATAAAGACTTACGGGATACTCCCGGTAATCACTTCAATCCAGACAAAGATGATGCTGTTGTTCTCATTACAATGGAGCAAGCCAACAAAAACTTTTATCAACAACTGTTGAAAGGCGACAAATCATCTGACAACATACCCGGATGCCAAGGTCTTTCTAAATTAATTGCAGAAAAGTATGGCACAAGAAAGATCGCGTCTATCGGAGAGAAAGGTGCAGAAGCATTACTTGATGATTGCGTTACTGAGTGGCAGCTATATGAACGATGCTATGAAGTTTATCTGGCGTGGTACAGTGAGCAAGAGGGTTGGGACTCTGAAACAGAAACCTATTCTTATAAATCTTGGGACGGTACAGATCAAGAGAAATTTATCTCAGAGCTTATGAAAGAGCAGGCTGACCTACTTCATATGCAACGCATTAAGGGGGATCGTTGGCATCCACCTGAGCCTGACAGTGCCTAAAGTATTAAAGATCGACTGTCCACTAGTCGTTCTGCTCCCTAGAAAAACTAAGGAGGATAAAAAATTCAGAATCAATCTCAACTATACGAATAATGCTCATTACCTTGAATACAATAAAGCCAAGAAAATGTTCAAAGAGATAGTTAGACAGATACTTGTAGACACAAAGCAGGATAAAATGAAGTTCGATAAACCAATCGACGTTACTGCTAAGCTTTATAAACAAAGTAGACGCAGATCAGACAAACACAACTTCATAGCTGCTAATACAAAGTTTCTCTATGACGCTCTAACAGAGCTGGGTATTATTGTAGACGACAACGATGAGTATATTAAAGTAGAAGTACTACAGGAAACAGAAGTTGATAAGTATAATCCTAGGGTTTCCTATTTATTCACAGAGAGGGCATAAGATATATGAAGCATTTAATTATTGCAGACACACAATGTAAACCAGATCAAGATTTTACACACCTCGAAGCACTGGGCAGGTACATCGTAGCAAAGAAGCCAGATGTTATTGTGCATATTGGCGACCACTTTGATATGCCGTCGCTATCTTCTTACGACAGGGGCAAGAAAGCCTTTGAGGGACGCCGTATTAAAGAGGACTTGGATGCTGGCTACAAGGGCATGGCTCTGATCACAGGGCCACTAGAGAAGCTCCAAGAGAGTCAGAGAAGAAACAAAAAGAAAGTGTATTCTCCACGTATGATCTTCTGCATGGGTAACCACGAAGATCGTATTGATAGATTTACAAATGATAACCCAGAATTGCATGGATTTCTTGGAACAAGACTTTTGCATCTAGAAGACTTCGGTTGGGAAGTATATGATTTCCTTCAACCAGTAATGGAAAACGGTATCTTCTACGTCCACTACCTTGCGAACCCAATGACAGGTAAGCCATACGGTGGCACAGCATTGAATGTTCTTAAAAATGTTGGGAGGTCTTTCGTTGTTGGACATAAACAGTGCCTTGACATTGCAATCAAACCCAGCATTGACGGTAAGATGCAGATTGGTATTGTAAATGGTGCCTTCTACCCTCATGATGAGGAATACAAAGGCCCACAAGGTAACAACCACTTTCGAGGCATCACTGTACTACATGATGTTAAGCAAGGTTTCGGAAACCCAATGATGGTAAGTCTAGACTATCTTGTTAAAAAGTACGCCTAAGTAGTTGACGATAAACACACAGAAGAGGTAAAATTTATGACAGTATACGAGAAAATCTTTTTATTCAACAACTTGATTGGCAACAAGGGCGTCAGACCTTTGAGTGAAGATTTCTGGGAACAGGTTGGCAATCAAAGCGACAGGATCGTAGAAGAGGCTGCTGAAACTTATAACGCAGTTGCTGATAAGGATCTCACAGAGCTTGTAGATGGTGTTGCAGACGTTATGGTCGTTGCTATTGGTCTCTACCAGAAACTACAGCTTTGTGGTGTAGATGTTAGTGATGCCTTGGAGAGAGTTTGTGACAACAACCTAACCAAGTTCCACGACACTCCTGAATATGCTAATGAGACTGTCAAGTTCTATGAAGAAGAAGGCGTTGCTGCTTTTGTTCGTCTGACTACTATGGAAGATGGGGATGAATTCTATTCAGTAATCCGCGAAAGTGATAAAAAGCTACTGAAGCCTCACGACTTTGTAGGAGTAGACTTGTCCGATATCATTGAAATGACACAGCAACTCTCTGAGGCGGTGGAAGATGAACCCACTGAGGAATAAGATACTCTTACTTAACGCTCCCTCGGGGGCGGGTAAGGACACTATTGGCAAATGCCTTCAGGATACGTATGGTTGTGAGCTAAAAGCGTTTAAGACTGCACTCTACTGTAGTGCATATCCTTTCGCCAACTGTAATAACTATGGACAATTCATTCATTACTGCACTGATAGGACTTTAAAAGAAAAACGTTCCGGGTATTTCCGTGGAATGTCTCCTAGAGACTTCTTAATCTTTGTTAGTGAAGTTATGACTAAACCTAACTTTGGTAAAGACTTTTTTGGTAAGAAATCCGCAGACTCCATATCTATTGGAGACTTTGAACGTGGTGTTGTATTTACAGACTCAGGTTTTATTGAAGAAACTTTGCCGATAATTAACGAATTTAGTGGCAACAACATTTATATCATTCAGTTCACAGGGCAAGGTTTTAATGACTTCGAAGGGGATAGTCGAAACTTCATTGAACTAAGGGAAGCGCACACTATCAAGATGAGGCAGAAGAACGAAGACATTAAACCGGAAGTATTCACAAGACTTATTATGCAGGAGGTTATGAAGTATGGTTGATATACAAGGTAAGGGAGGTATTTCCGCAAAGATTATTGCTGATAGCGTAAGTGCTGCGGGTAAGCGTGTAACAACTTACGAACTGAACTATCCGCGCTTCATTCACTCAGAATTTTTGACACACAGGCTATTTAGCCGAAACGCTGCCAGTAGTCGTGCTATCCCAGTTCCAAAGATGATTGACAATATTAAAGCAAACACAGCGATGCCTATTCATTGGGGTGCTCACCAGAAAGGTATGCAAGCTGATGATGAATGTGATGCATTTGTGTCATCTATCCTTGGGTACGAAGGGGATGAGTACGACAAACCAAGCCGAGAGCAAGCTTGGGATCTTGCTAGGAATGACGCTATCTTTCATGCAAAAGCATTCCATGAAGCTGGGTACCACAAGCAAATTGTTAATAGGCTACTAGAGCCTTTTCAGTTTATTAAGGTTGTATGCACAGCCACAGAGTACGATAACTTCTTCTGGCTACGTAGTCACAAGGATGCTCAACCAGAGATCAGAGAGTTATCAAACTGTATGTACAAGGCTTATCAAGAGTCTGAGCCAACTTTTCTACGTATAGGTGAGTGGCACGTACCTTATGTAGACACCTTCCGGGCTAGTGATGGTGATGCAAGCCTAGAATATATAGTAGGTAACATCGGTGTGTCTCTTGAGGACGCTCTTAAGGTTTCTTCCTCGTGCTGTGCTCAAGTGAGTTATCGCCTAACAGACAACAGTCTAGAAAAAGCTGAAATGCTCTACAGACTGCTGGTAGACGCTAAGCCAGTACATGCGTCTCCCTTTGAACATCAATGTTGTCCAATAGATTGTGAAGCAGACCTTGACACAGAGGGGGTGACAGGTTATACTAATGGGCTTGGTTATCAGTCTGGTAACTTCTTTGGATTCATTCAACACCGTCAGTTGATTGACAACCACAGTTGCTGGAACTATGAGCCAGAGTAAAAAACACTCCCTCGTAGAACAGGTACTAAATGTTGGTTCAGGTTGGTTGCTATCGCTTCTGATCTGGACTTTTTTAATCGCTCCAATTTATAATCTACCAACCACATTTGTAGATAACTTAGGAATAACAATAATCTTTACTTTTATATCTATTATTCGTGGTTACTTTTGGAGAAGATACTTTAACAACAAGACGGAGAAATAAAACCTATGAATTTTTACTACTTGAGTGTTTCAGATTTGCAACTACTTGATGATTGGGTTGACCCACAACCTGAACCGACAGAGTTTGCTAGAATTCTACACACAAATGGAATGGACATCACAAGACCTTATGAAATGGTCGAGTGTAATCACAGAAATCTAAGGAATGAGATTGTGTTATGCAACAGAGTGGAAGGAAGTGAAAGAACAGACTTTGATTGGAGAGGCTCTGGTGCCGCTTCATTAGGTGCCTTCTTATACTCTACAGAAGACATCTTCCTAAAAGAAGAAATGAGACGTATGAGCAGAAGAGCAGATGCTCAGTCTGATATATATACAGAAGCAGGGGAATAACTGTGGCAGTTAGATTAAGAACACCAAAATCAGAATTTACCGTAGACTACCCAGAGGCAGTTTGGTATGCAGACAAACAAGCACACCACTTCTGGCCTCACGATGAAGTTAAGGTACATAAAGACAAACAAGATATCATGGTCAACATGACAGAAGCCGAGAGGTTTGGAACTATTGAACTTCTTCGCTTATTTACTAAGTACGAACAAATAATTGGTGACGAGTTTTGGTTAAACTTTGTATTTAGAAAGTTCCCAAGACCTGCGGATATCCAACCAATGGCTGCAATGTTTGGTGCAATGGAACTACAAGTTCATGCTAAGTTTTACTCAAAAATTAATGAAGAACTTGGACTAGCAGATGATGAATTCTATAGGAGTTATCAAGATGATGAAGACCTTAACCAACGTATTAAATTTCTTGAAAATACGCTTGATGGGGAAGATGATCTACGAGCCTTGGGTGCTTTTACATTCGGAGAAGGGGCTATTCTTTATACTTCATTCGCTTTCTTAAAGCACTTCCAAAGTTCAGGTAAGAATAAACTACTGAACTTGGTGAGTGGTATCAACTTCTCTGCTCGTGACGAGAACCTACACGCGGAAGCTGCTGGTTGGTTATACAGAACACTTCAAGGAGAAATGCTTGAGGCTGGTGAGATAGACGAGAAAGATATTGAAAAGCTAAAAGAAGATATGTATATTGCGGCAGAGACAGTTTTCCAACATGAGCGTGTAATTATTAAACGTATCTTCTCTAAAGGTAAGATTGATGGTATCACTGAGGTGCAACTAGAACACTTTGCACAAAGCCGGGTTAACTATTGTCTTGAGAATCTTGGACTAGAACCCCTATACAGTGTGCCATATAACCCTGTAGCAGTTTGGTTTTACAAAGGGATAAACGGATATATGATGCAGGATTTCTTTAGCTCACAAGGTAATCAATATGTAAGAAATTGGGATAAGGAGGGGTTTACTTTCAATGGCGTATGAGAAACTAAGCGAAGAACGTAAGAAGCTACAAGAGCAAGGACTGTGTCCTCAGTTTTGGAGTACAGGTGGATACCAGCTATTCAAAGAGAAGTATTTGTATCAGGCTGCAAACCCTAGAGAGCAGTATATGCGGATTGCAAGTACACTTGCAGCACATACACCAAACCCACAGGCGTGGAAGCATACATTTTTTGACCTTATGTGGAAGGGCTGGCTGTCACCTTCAACTCCTATTTTATCGAACACAGGAACAACCCGAGGGCTTCCTGTGAGTTGTGCTGGAAGTTATGTTGGAGACAGTATAGATGAAATCTACAAGGCGCGACACGAAACGGCGATGCTCACTAAGATGGGATTCGGTACTGCTGGATACCTCGGTGATATTCGTGGCCGTGGCTCTGATATTAGTATCGGTGGTAAGACATCTGGTGTTGTGCCTCTGCTTCAGCTTTTCCAAAAGGATATGGAGTATGTTGCACAAGGTACAGCAAGGCGTGGTAGCTGGGCAGGCTATCTTCCAATCGACCATAGCGACTTCTACGAGGTGTGTGAATACCTTGAAGCAGAACCAGATGGTAATAATGTTGGTTGGAATGTATCTAATGATTTCATTAACCTTCTGATAAATGGGAATGAGGATGCCCTTGATCGCTATAAAACAGCATTAAAGACTAAGATGATGACAGGTAAGGGGTATTTCTTCTTCCCTGATAAAGCTAACCTTAAGCGACCTGAGTGGTATGTTGCACATGGTCTTGATGTTAAAGCTCCACAGCTTTGTAATGAAATTATGCTACACTCTAGTGCTGAATATACCTATACATGCGTTCTAGCATCTATGAATCTATTCTTCTACGATGATTGGAAAGATACTGACGCAGTATATCATTCAACCATCTTTCTTGATTGTGTTGTACAGGAGTTTCTTGAGAGAGGAAAGAATATCCCCGGTCTTGAAAAGGCTATTGCAGCAACTAAGAAAGGTCGTGCTCTAGGACTTGGTGTTTGTGGTCTACACACACTTTTCCAAAGCAAGGGTATGTCTTTTGGTGGTTTCGAAGCTCACATGCTTAATAATAAAATCTTTAAAGGTATTAGAAGCGAAGCAGAGAGAGCTACAAAGTGGATTGCAGAACAGTGGGGAGAACCAGATTGGTGTAAGGGGTACAATCGTGCCAACACTCACCTACTTGCTATTGCTCCTACAAAATCTACTGCTCTAATAATGGGTGGTGTTTCAGAAGGTATAAACCCAGACACAGCGATGGTATATACCCAAAGAACACCTGCTGGTGAGATTGATAGAGTAAATCCTGTGCTTCTAAGCCTTATGAAAGAGCTTAAAGTAAACACACAGGTTAACATTAAAGACATACGGGACAATATGGGAAGTGTTCAGCACGTCACTTGGTTAACCGAAGAACAGAAAGAGGTCTTTAGGACAGCTTTTGAGATTAACCAGTTTGATGTTATCAGACTTGCTGCTGCGAGAGGGAAGCATTTAGATCAATGGCAGTCACTTAACCTATTCTTTGCTGCTGGTGAAGACGAGGGATATATTAGTGAAGTTCACAAGGAAGCTTTTTTGAATGAAGATATTCTGGGTCTATATTATATTTATAGTCGAGCAGGTATCCAAGCATCTAAAGGAGAGTGTTCAGCTTGTGAGTAACACATAAAAAACCCGGAGAGCCTATTAAGCTTTCCGGGTTTAATTGTGCGTATAATAAAAGTATTGTTATTTTATTGTTTTATTAAGCCTTGTTGTTTAAGATCAACGGCCATTCCAAATACCATTTGCCTTCCATCAATAAGATTGAGATATAGTCTTACAACCATTCTTTCTTTACTGGCGCGATTGATATCTTTAGGGTAAGGCCCGTAAGTTACAAGACTATCTTTGGTTCTTAACACTTCAAGGGCATTCTTTCTAAGTGCTTCAGAAATCTTTGGACCCCAAATCTCAGAGTCAGCTAAACCTCTGTATTTATTTCTTGTTATACCGTGCGTATACTCATACTGTTTGTTAATCAACAGCATTTTAAACTCAGGTTCACTGTCTTTGTTGTAGGTTACTTCCTTAAGCCAAGCCTCGAAAGGCAATCCATCCATGAATTTCTCAAACATATCAAGAGTATTTAGATCTTTATTTAGTTGACTTTGCAACCTAAACACTTGACTTGTTAGTTCAACTATCTTAGCGTTTGAATTAGCTTGCTGCTCTTTCATCGCTGTTTCAAGATGTCCAATCCTGCGAAAAGCTGACTCCAATCTACTTGCTGCCGCAATGGAGTCTGCACTTACAACATCACCCTGAACTGCAAACAAAGTACCGGCCAGAACTGCTAAAGAAGTAATGATTGACGTTACTACTTGTACAAACCATCCTCTATGTTGGTCGGTCATTTTATTATCTCCCGTTTACTTATCGTAAAGTTTCTTTAATTCCTTGCTTAGATTGAGTGATTGCTTCCGTTGTAATTCACACTTGCCTATGACAGACAGTGCCATAATATATTCATTCATTAAGTCTTCTTTAGAGTAACCGCCCGGATATACACGTATTGTGCAGGGTTGGCTGAGACTCTCAGAAACTGCAATTGCTTGGGTCTCCGTCTGTAAGACAGTGCGATTGCTTGAGCAACCTAACATCATCATTAGAAAGATACTCATCACAAGGCTCTGTAAGGCTCTCTGCTTCATCTTTAACATCTCCTGTGGGGTTGCTTGGGGTGGGCTTAAAAACCTTCTCCTTCAGCTTCTCAGTAGCCTTATTAAGAGCCTTCTCCCCTTTTCTGACCTTTGTGACTGCCTCATCAGTTAACTCAATACTCTTTAGGGCTTTATCTGTCTGACTCTTCTCTTCTTCAACTGCCACACTTAGCTGTTCATTTGCAGCAGCAGCTACTTCCTTCTCTCCATAAAACTTATAAGATAGATACATAGCACTACTTAAAGCACCAATTAGTATAACTATAGCTATACCCATGTACTTAGTTAGTGGGGACGCCAGTGTACTCATTAAGCTCTTCAACATATTTCCAAATCACCTCTTGATTGTTTCTGTAGTAAGCCTTTTAACTGTCCTCCAAAATCTTTTTACATACCCAACAGTTTCTTTTGAGTGGCGACCAGTAACTTCAGGTAGTGATTTATTTATATCGCCCCAAAGGATAGCACCACCACTCTCTCTCTGCGCTTCGAGTATATTTCCAAGACCTGCATTATAAGAAGCTAAGGCTAAGTCGTGTATCTGGCAAGTATTCCTGTTGTGTCTTGTCCAGTTCTTTCTTAGCCCTTCCATATAAATAGCCTGTGCTTGTATAGACAGTTTTACGTTGTATTGACTTTTTGTTGTCTTTAAGATTTTCTTCATATCCCCCCAAGTATAGTCCATAAATTGAGCTATTCCTTTTGCACCCACAGGGGATTCCGCGTTTGGGTCTAGGCCAGACTCAATATAAGCCTGTGCTTTTAACCAATACCAAGGAACTTCTGGGAGATAGTATGAAGACCACTTTCTGAATGAGTTATCATACCTATCTGATATAGCATCTGCATCTGTTGCAAATACAAGGAAAAAAAGCACCACTAAAAATAGCAGTGCCTCCTTTAATGGTCTTTTCATAAAGTCTCCTTAGAAACCTACGGCTTTACCAATAACAAAACCTACAATAAAAGCAACACCAATGAATCGCATACCGTAATAGGTAGCTATTGCTTTAGGATCACTTTCTATTGTATCAAAAGCTTTCTTAAAATCAATCTTAGAAGAAGCATCGAATGTTCTTAGAACAAACCATG
>Ga0307973_1000616_pt1 | contig 18806 bp, 12 predicted proteins | sample OrgLakmetagen782_FD_201837 | JGI IMG/M metagenome (GOLD analysis project Ga0307973, IMG submission 201837) | Saline water microbial communities from Organic Lake, Antarctica - #782 | ecosystem: Environmental > Aquatic > Non-marine Saline and Alkaline > Saline | place: Antarctica: Organic Lake...
ATTTTACATAGCAGCCTATTCGAGTTCTAGATGATAAAGCTAACAAGCGGCGCGTGAGCCGGGCTTTATCCCTAAACCTGAATGTTCGCTTTGCGACCCTCCCGGCCATAAAATTCCTAAATAAAAGCGCTAATTTCGCGTCGGGAGAACGGTGATTAAAGTCATCGGCGACATGGGGTCGCTCCCCGCGCGCGATACAACAAATTGTGCCTCTGCGGTTGAGATCGTGATCCGGTCAACTGATCCGCTAAGTCCCTTGTATCTCTCCACGCATTCCTGCCATAGCCAGACCGTGAGTCGTGTAAAGTGCATATAATCTAGCTCGCCATCCTCAGTGAGGCCGTAGCCGCGCTGGAAGATCCGCTGAAGGGAGTGCATCGTGATTTCCAGCAAGGAGGCGACGTCAGGCTGTGAGTCACCATGACGCGGGCGCAGGACTCTTGATCGGGTGAATGTCAGATTGGCTAGCCACAGCCCGTACTCCATTATTGAGCCGTCATCCGCCAGGCCAGCAGGGCCACTTGCCAACAGGTTGACAACATGAACGTAAGACACCTTTCTGGGGTCGCTAGCAGCCGCCATGTTCCCAGTTTTGTCAGTACAGTACACCAGAGAGTCCTTACGCGTCTTTTTAAAGCGCAGGATGGTTTCCCAAGCTTTCTTAGGAGTGCCCTGCCCATTCAGTCCCAGGCGTTGCGAAGTCGCGGCCCAGTTACCCAGGTCACTGTAAGACTTGAGGTTATCCATGAAGCGACGTGCCTTTATCATAGCCGTTTCATCAGAGATCGATACATTGAGCACCGTGGCTGTAGGCATGGTTGTTTTGGTAGATTCACACAACATTTGAAAATCCTTTTAATCCTTCAAATTTGCTTAAACAAAGCTATCCACTTGGCGTAGATATTCCCCAAAATGACGATATTAAAACCGTCCCTGGAAAGGGGTAGAACCCTATTTGTTTAATAGTGGCAGGAGACGGCGACGCTCATAAGGGGAGTCGGGACGGGAAATTCTGTGTCTAAAACGACTTTCGAACGAAATCAGCCTCGACAGCGATCGAGAAAACTCTGCATCCATCGAACTTCTCGAGCAAGCGGCGAAAGACTGTATTTTTTCGTTATCCGGACAAATCGAGCAACGTATCCGCATTGGCCGGCAGATGGCAGCCACTGATCCGGCCCCTGAGCGCCTTTGCTACGATTCAAACTAGACTCAACTGGGAACAAATTGACGGGATCGTTCGCAAACTGTTCTCTTTTGCTTTCTGACCACTCCCCTGCCCCGCGCTCCCAGGACCATGCAAGAGGAACCACATGGTCAATATCGATATCGCCAGCATTCTGAATCACGCGATTAGTGAAAGGGCTGATCCAGCGGCCCGCTATCACCCGACAGCGTCGTTCATCAGCAAATTGGACTTGCGTTGTTGATGAGGCAATAAGAGCTTCTGCCCGGCTGTCTTGGCAATCGCCATCGAGGTCATCCCAGCCGTGACCGAATGCTGAACGATCATAGTCCTGCTTTCGATGAGACTGCTCCTGACCATCTTTAACCGATGTCCGTGACACGCCCTCTGGTAACTCTCCTCCAGAGTTCAAACAAGCTTCCAGAGAATCAAAGGGCTGATAATTTTTAGTTCGCTCGTACCAGCTACTTTGTGGTGGATGACACAAACCGCTATTCGACATCTTTATAACCGTCGCATTAGCGGTGACATCGACTAAAAACAGACTGCAAAACAGGATGATCGGGGCTGCTCTGGAGAAACTAATCATTAAGTAAAACTACCCTTCAAAATTGTGAATTCCGAGCCGAATGCAAGCGTAATCCTAGGCGACTTCGGAATGCAGATCTCATGTCTTGCGCCTGGCCCTAAGCCAGGAAAGTGAATATGACGACTCACCGTTGGATATTTACCTAGTTGGAACGTCAGCTCTCCCAGTTCCAGAAACCGACCTATTCAATGTGGAGTATTTACGGCTCTCCTCAAGGCACCTGGCTTGGATTTCAGAAAACGTAGCAATGGCTGCCGTCCGTCTGTAACACCTACGACGCCGATATCGCCGATCCATGCTCCAACGATATAACTACCGGTTTCAAGTCGGTTATATGGCTTCAGGGTCTTAGTTTGCCAGGCCACAACGTCTAACAAGACAGATCGTGTTCATTTTATTGGGAGAAGTCCAATAAGCGTACTGAACTATAATTTTCGTAATATTAAGCTATTAAATATTTCAAACTTTAAAGACTGCTGGGTTTCACATGAATAATATTCATCTGATGACTCAATTAGCGCTTTCATTTCGAGGAATTTTTCTAGTGCATCGCCTCCACTTAACTCAAGGCTTTTAAGATTCTCTAGCATCTGGATATGAGATTTTTTAAGGTTAGCATAGCTTATTTCATTACCTTGCCTCTCATGTACACAATTACCCACAGATTTAAAATTAATCTTCTGACTTCTCTCATCATCTACCTTTTTGGTGATAACATAAAGCTCTTCATTATTATCGAACGGAAAACTCATAAACACGATAATGGATTCTGCGTCTTCTAGGTGTGCAGAATAAATTGGAACCGATTTTTTTTCGCTGATTTCAAAATTTAATCTCTGTACTAAAAATTTACTCTTCATACACACATACATTATAGGGCCGTTTGACCAATCCATTTTCTTAAGGGTAGGAGCACAATGACCATTAACCTCTGTTTTACCGATGTAATCCATGACCGTGTCAATACCATGAGTGCGGTTTTCGCTATAACCTTTAATCCTAACTGCGGTATTCACTGTATCTCCCATATTCAGGGAATACGCAAAATCTTCTTCATGGGACGGAATGCGTACGGTAAAGTCATAAACATCTGAAGTGGAATTTATACACTTAAACGTAGCAATATAGTCCTCACTTAGCGGAATTTCTTCAACCCCTTGCACAACGCCTATAAGAGAAATCAATTTGTTCTCATATTTTCCCCATTCACGCTTCTTCTGAAGGTCCGTGAATTTATCCCCAGAAAATATTGAACTTAGTTCTCTACATCTTTTCTCTGGGGCGACCTCAAGGTTCATTTCTTTCAAAGCACCTACACTCTTCGCCATCCATTCATACTGCGCGAAATACTCAGGAGTTGTACTTGAACCTTGCGCATTTGCTGACGTAATAATTAAAGTTGCTGAGAATAAAAATAAACGTTTCATCGGAAAGTCTCAATAGTCGATATTTAAAAATCGGATTTATCATTCCTTATAGTGATCTAACGCTCTCTTTGCTCTGGCCAAGGTCGGGTTCTACTGTAGTGGTCAACTAATCCTGGGCAGGCTTTTAAGGCTTTCCAGTGACCTGCTCGTCCGGAAATTGCTTTTTATATTCATCGTCCTCTGCTGTAGCGGGGAAGAACCCATGGACCAAAATTCTGGGATAACGTCAAGCCCTACGAACATGATTCAAGGAACCTGAGAGGCGAAATCAGAGCTCGCTTCGATTAGTACCGTTTAGTAGCGAGCCTGACTATCCTATTACGGTTTAGTACAAATTCTTACTAATGTAGTAAAAATAAAACTAAAGGCTACTAAAGCCGCCGGAGTAGTGCTTCGCCAGGCCTCAATGTCTAACAAGACAGAATACGTCCCCGGCGCAAGTCTCAAAACTCGACGGTCCACGACGCCAAGCCAACGGCTATATTCAATGCCGTTTCCCGTTAAAACACCTACAGTTTCCACAGAGGCAAACGCCTCGAGCATTCCGTAAAACATATTGTGGCGACGCCGAAATTCCTTCAGATCATCCGAGAAACTGTATATTCATACAGTATTTTGATAAGGTGGCGGTCAAAGGTCAATGTGAAAACGACGCTCTGAACAATTCAGGAATAGACAGGATTGTAGTTTTAATGCGGCCGCGAGCAATTTTGTAACGAATTGACGATTGCCATTTTTCAAAGGGTGGGTCCCGGGGTCCCAAGCTCGGCAATCGCTGCAAATTAAGATCTTCGGGCTGAACAAATTGCCCAGTACCTTTTTGAAGCAGTCCCGAAATCGTCCATTTTTCTGGGTGGGTCCCCGGGGCCCATCCTCCGCGAACGGTGTAAATTAAAACCTTTCAGCTGAACGAATTGCCCTGTTACTTTTCGAGGAGCCCTCGGAGTTATCAATCTTACTGAGTGGGACCCCGGGTCCCACCCTCGCGCTTCAAAGCTCTATTAACTCAAACAAGCTGCGCGCATCGATCACAATGACACGATCCCGATACAGTGGGTGTTTGACAGCGCAAAAATGATCGATGAATCGAAAAGTTGTGAATGATGATCAGAAAACGGTCGTTTGTTGGACATCAAGCCCATGCTCCCTTTTTGTCTCGTTTTGCGCTTGATTGACGTCCAAAAATCACGTACAAAAAACTAAGGACAAAAAAGGTACGTTTTATGATCATCGGTTATGCACGGGTAAGCACACAAGACCAGAATACGGATTTCCAAGTTGACGCACTCGAGAAGGCCGGCGCTGAGCAGGTATTTAAAGAGCAGATGACCGGAAAGCTCAAAGAACGACCTGAACTCAATCAGTGCCTGCGGATGCTTCGCAGAGGGGATACTCTGATAGTTTGGAAACTGGACCGTCTGGCTCGCTCTTTAAAAGATCTCGTCGAGATAGTTCAAGACCTTAATGATAGAGAGATAGGTTTTCGGTCACTAACCGAAGCTATAGACACGACAAGCTCTGGTGGCCGCCTGGTTTTCCATATCTTCGGCGCACTCGCAGAGTTTGAGCATGACCTGATCAGGGAGCGCACCAAGGCGGGCCTCCAGGCGGCAAGAGCGAGGGGCCGTAAGGGTGGGCGGAAGCCTTCGATGTCGATGGCGGATATTAGGAAAGCGACAGCGATGCTGTCTGATCCGCTAATTACGAAAAAAGAAGTTGCTGAGTTTTTCCGTGTTTCTCGAACTACACTCAACTCCTCTCTCTCGAGACTTCAGTCTTCTTAAAATGCGCTTGCAATGTGTATGCTGTTTCATTGTCTAGGTTTGCTCTCGGGCAGCGGTTCCCGTCCATGAGGGGCCCAGGTCAATGGCTGCTTCGTTGCTTGCAGCACAAATCAAAAGACAGGCTAGCTATCGACCTCAAATGCAGCATTGATCTTCTTGAACAAATGTTCGGCATTATCCGCGGTGCCTGTTGGTAGGTCACTGATAGTCCCCCAACTGTCGAATTCCTTCAGCATCTCTGCGACCACATTCTTCTTCTTGAGCTCGTTTCCGTGGCGCTGCTTCATGGCGATCTCGACGCGCTTGGAAATCAGGGTCGAGCCATCTACAGGAAGATCTTCTAGCCTGAGCGCTATGCCGTAAGCGCGGTTCACACACCCGAGAAACCAATCGTCCGGAAACAGGTCCTCGATCGCGACGTCGGTTTTCTTAACACCGGCTGCTTTGTCAAGCATCAATACCCGAAACTCGTGGCCAGTCTGATCGGCGTAGTATTTCAGGTTCATATCTTTGATCTTTTTATGTGCCTGGTGGCCAGCTTCGTCAGTGTCGAGCAACACTCCAGCATCCCAAAGTTGGCCGATCGCAAATGCCGCATACATCGGCGCTTTGGTTGAGGTCTCCGCGGGCCACATATATATCTGATCGGACATGCCAACTCTGTCGTTTTTGGTCAGCAAACCCGAAAGTTTACTCAATATGAGCGCATCGGTCCCTCCCTCGACAATCAGCACCTTGCGGTTACCAAGCATTCCTGAAAGATCGGGGGTAAGACCGAGAGCACTTTCGATAACCGCCATTGGAGCCGACTGACTGCTGACTACACCATGCGTAACCCGCAAATGGTGGCCGCTATCAGTCTCGATGATGCGCACCCGCTCTGGATTCGCTTGGTCGACCATCGAAGACAGGTGGGTGGTATACATCACCGTGTTAGTTTCTGATAAGTCTTCAAAGACACCCAAAAGGTCCCGTTGACCGCTATAGTGAAGGTGAATGCCTGGCTCCTCCAGTAAAAGTGTGCAATTTTCAAAGTCGCCCTCGGAGGCGTGGGTGAACTTCCACGCGAATGAGACGTACCACCGGAAACCTGTTGAGCGCCGATTCAGGCGAACCGGAAATCCGATCGCCTCATCTTCAGCGAAGATGTTGAGTGTTGGTCCATCCACATCGATATCGAATTTGACCTTCTTCTGCTTCCACAATTTCTGAAATTGTTGCGTCAGATAGGCAGACGCTGCACGCTTATCGAACTGACGCAGTGTCCGTCCCTCGGCGCTACTGCCTTTCTTAACGAAGTCATCGAGATCGATCTCCGCAAGATCAAGCACAATCAGAATCGTTTGATCGTTGGCGGAAAGTTCATGGCGTTTGCCGCCCGCCTTGTCTAAACGGCTCTTTAGCTCGTTCAACTCAACCTGCGCCCCAGAGAATTCGAAATCCTGAATGAGCACAAAGCGCGGAACGTGTTTACTGGCCCATTCCGATACTTTGTCTCCAGAAAGACCAAGTTCTCCAGTTGCAATCGCATTACCCTCTCTGTCGTGCAAGCCGAAACTAGTAACTTCTCCATAGCAGCGACGGGCAAATAAACGAAGCCCACCTAGTGGCGAGGCGATCTGGGCCTCAAACTCACCACTCCCGTCTTCTTCGGTTTTTGCTTCCTTCGCAAACTCAAACAAGGCTTCGGCTTCATCTTCATCAAAATCGAAATAAGCTTGGGATACCGGCTTTCCATTAGCATTTTTTTTGCCTTTCCAGTCGTCAACCGGCCAGTCCTCGTCTGGGTTGTAAGAGGTTTCAACGAAGGAGTGCAGACAATACAGGGCCTCAAAAAGGTTACTTTTACCCGCTTCGTTCTGTCCGACGATCGCCGTTACGTCGGTTGTCTTGATCCATCCGGAATTAATGATGTTCCGATAATTCGAAATACAGAATTCCTCTAACCTCATAAGTTCTCTCCGATTTCAATTACTTGCTTCAATATATATGCAATAAGGCCAATGTACGAGTCAGCAACCATATGTGAAAACAGGCGCTCCAACTTCGCGCAGTACTCGGCAATTTGGTGCCGAGAGCAGACGCTTCACTAATGCACATAATCCAACTATTGAGCTGAGCCCGACTAGGGCGTCAGGTGGACAGCGGCTAGGCAGATAACAATGTCTGGATTGCGGATTGAGATGATCACAGGCTAGCAGTGAAGTTTACACTCGACGAGAAACAGATTCTGGAAGAGAAAGGCGTCAGAGCGACTATACGCAAAGTCTTTCAACCTTGCGTCTAGTCCAGCGTTACTCAGTTTTGGCTTCGAGATCATGCTTCCGCTTGTCGATTAGAAGCGAGGCAAACGCAGCTAACGCGTCCTCATCCTTGAACACAACGTCAGACAAATCCTTGTAGTCATTTCTGAGACCGAAAACCTTATTCACCAGCACCTTCATCAAATCGCCCTGCAAGGCCTGCTCTTTGGAGTTTTTATCAACCTGCTCCGCAACCTTTGAGTCGTTGAAAAGGGATTTGTAGGACCCTTCAAAAAAGTTTTCTCGGGTATCTTGGTCAGATACGTCACCAAAAATGTCGTTCAGGTGACTGATGATCTGTGTCAGGAACTCCTTTTCGCGATCAACAGGTTCACCACCGCCTCCGGTAATGGGTCGAACGGGTTCAGCTGTCCCCTCGGTATCTCCGTCCACCTTTTTGATTGCGTAGTGGGTCAGTACGATACCTGAGAGATCCACATTTTCAGGAGTCACACCCTCAAGCCTGCGGCTCAAAAGCTTGGAGAAGGCTGCAAAGTTCTCAAGCTCCGCATCACTCAATTCAACAAGCTGGGCGATGTAGTTGTAGACGCGAACGAACCTGGCAAGGACCGTTTTGAATTGCTTGTATTCTTCACGCTCCTTGCTGAGCTCACTGCGCTTGGCCTCAGCATGGGAAATGCCTTTTTCGTCCTTTGCTTCATAAGCCTTGTCAAAAGCCTTATCCCATTCTTTGATGGCGTCAGACAGCTCTTTGAACTTCGAGTTATAAATGTCCGTTGGCCGCTGAGTAGCCGAGTACAGACGCTTGTGAACATTTTCAGGCAGATCTTTGCCGATCAGGAATTTACCGCGAGCCGTTTTGAAATGCTCAAGGTCTGACTGATTGTAGATACCAGCATTATCCAGCTCTGACTTGACTTCATAGACGACATTCAGATCCTGAACTTCCGCCATCTCGGCACCTTCATCGTAGGATTTGAAGGCGTCCAGAATGGTTTGGGGATCGTTCACGAAATCGATGACGTAAGTTTCTTCCTTGCCTGGATAAGTACGATTTAGACGAGAAAGGGTCTGAACCGCCTCAACACCGCTGATCTTCTTATCCAAATACATGGCTGCCAGCTTCGGCTGGTTAAAGCCCGTCTGAAACTTATTGGCAACAATCATCACATTGAATTGAGCTTCATCGAACGCGTTACGGAGATCTTTACCCTCGGCATCCGGGTTCAGATTGTATTCCGTGTAATCGGTTTCCAGATCGAACCCAAGAGGGTCTTTTGGATCGTCCTCGCCAAGATCCTGTCCTGGCACTTTGCCAGAAAATGCCACCAGGGCTTTGATCCCATGAAGGTCATGCTTCTTGATGTATTTATCGAAGGCCATTTTGTATTTCACAGCCTGGGCTCGGCCACTGGTGACCACCATAGCCTTGGCCTCTCCATCGAGAAGATTCGCAACAGAGCTCATAAAGTGATTTGCAATGAACTCGACCTTCTGGGTCACATTGGTCGGGTGCAGGGACTTCCAGCGGGCCAGCGCACGGTTAGCCAGTTTCTTATCTACACGCTTATCATCAACCCCCTGAACACCGAGTCGATAGGCTTCGCGGTAGGGAATATAGTTCTGGAGTACATCCAGGATAAAACCTTCCTCTATAGCCTGCCGCTGGGTATACCGGTGAAAGGATTCCGGCTTATTGATATCAGAAGGCGGCTGAGAAGGGTCAGGAAGACGCCCGAACAATGTCATGGTTGTGTGCTTGGGTGTAGCCGTAAACGCAAAATGAGAGACATTCAAAGGCTGCACACGGGATTTCTGGATCTCAAGCAGGACCTCTTCGATATCCATCTGATCCATTTTCTTCTTGGAGTCCATGGACAGAGCCGAACGAAGGCCTTGGGCGGTGCTGCCGGTCTGGCTGGTGTGAGCCTCATCGATAATCACTGCGAAGTTGCGATCTTTGAGCGTTCTCTCAGTCAGGATCGCTTCCATAGCAAATGGGAAGGTCTGGATTGTTACAACAATGATCGGCACGCCTTCTTTCAGGGCCTGCGCCAAGCGTTTGCTCTTGGAGTCACCGAACTGCTGCGAGTCAATTGCCTCAATCACGCCGAACTGATGATCCAGCTGTTTCACAGCGTCTTGCAACTGGGAATCCAAGACCGTCCTATCAGTCACAATGATGACCGAGTTGAAGTATGGAGTACCGTCGTCGTGACGGATTTTGATGAGATCGTGCGCCGTCCAAGCAATGGTGCTGGTTTTACCGGAACCGGCACTGTGTTCATTCAGATATTGCTCACCAGGCCCGTTTTTCTTCACGTCCTGGATCATTTTGTTCACGGCTTCGAACTGGTGATAGCGCGGGAAAATCAGCGTCTCAGCTTTGAATGGCTTTCCGTGCTTATCGACTTTTTCTTTGGTCTCAACGTAAGCGAAGCTGTGGAAGATCCGGAGCCAGCTTTCCCAGGTACAGACAGACTCCCAGAAGTAAGCCACAGGATACTCGCCATCGTCTCGTGGCGCGTTACCCGCATGACCGTTATTACCCTTGTTGAAAGGGAGGAAATAGGTGCTGTCGCCCTTCAGTTCGGTGGTCATTGCGATTTCTGAATCAGACATGGCGAAGTGAACGACAGCGCCTCGCTTGAAGGTCAGCAAAGGCTCTGCAACGGACTTCCCGTTCAGCTTGTATTTTGGGAGCCGGTCTTCCTTATACTGAGTAATCGCATCTTCGATGGACTGAGTGAAGTCTGTTTTAAGCTCCACTGTTGCGGTCGGTATGCCATTGATGAAGAACACGAGGTCTATCGACCATTCACGGGTCGGGTTGAACTTGACCTGGCGCACGACCCTCAGGCGGTTTGCCTTGTATTTCTCGATCAGGATTTCGTTGTTCTTGTCTTCCGGAGCGCACTGGCTCATGTCAATGCGACCAGCTCCGGCGATGGATAGGCCGTGACGAATGACGTTGATGGTGCCGCCGTTTTTGGAGTTCAGTTCCTTTTCCAAACGGCTTAACAGAACGTTTCTGGTCTCTTCGCCATTGATAGCGTAAAGCTTATCCCATTTCTCAGGCTGCGATTCTTTTACCCAGTCAACGACATCATCGGAATACATGGCCAGGTGACGGTCGTACTTCTCGGGCGAACCTTCTAACCATCCGTTTGCGACCAGTTTCTTGGTAACGTAGGCCTCCAAGTTAATTTCGTGGTGGGCTTGTGGCATTACGCTACCTCCTTGTCTCGTAGGTCGATTTTCCCGGTTACGGCTGCGCTGATTAAAGCGGTTCGGTGCTCTTTAAGCAGATCAATAGAACGCTCAGTCTCCTTGATGATTGCGTCAATGGAGAGAGTTTTTTCGTGCAAAAAGTTAACAATACGCTCCTGCTCTTGTGAACTCGGCACACATATTTCAACTTTTTTTAAATCATTAACGCCTACATTTCCTTGCGTGTTAGTGTTTATGTGACTTTGAATGCTATGTAAAAAAGTATGTGATTTTAGGTAGTAGAATAAATAGAGTCCAGAGAGATGGGCGTGGTCAGGTTTAATTGTTACGCATGAATAGGAAACAAGAAATTTTTTGTCAATATCAACATACGACAAGGTTCCAATCGTCGCATAACGTGCCATAACGACATCACCCTTGGAAGTTTTTATTTTTTTTGAAAGTTTAAAGTAATCTTTTTCGCTTACTTTCTTGCAGCTTTCAAAGCTAATATCACTTACCAACTCAGTCAAGTCACCAGTCATTACGTAGGGAATGCCATCATCAACAGAATCTGGCATATAGTGGTCTACATCACCAATAGCATTCAAGAAATACTTAAGCTTACCAACAGACCAATTTCTCGGAATCTCCCCAATCCACTCAACCCCGCTATCCTTCATCTCCACATCCGGATCCAAGCCTTTGGTCACAACGTGTGAGATCAAGGCTTGGCGCTTTTCTTTTAGAAGGCTGATGAAGTTTTTCTTTTCTGATATTAGAGACTCAGTGCGACCACAGTGTTGGTCGAGGAAATCGGCAATTAGTTCTTGCTGTTCTCTTTCCAAAACGGGAAGTTCGAAGTTTTTTACAGCATCCGGATCTACACGTTTTAGGCCACCGGTCCCAGTCATTGAGGCAATCGCTGGCTGCCGAAACTCTTCGGAAGAAAAAAGATAGTTTAAATAGCGAGAGTCAATACTTATTGGCCTGACAACGAATACCTCGGATGTTGCATATCCGACATCATTCGTAAGTCCATCAGCAATGGCTTTCTTTCCGTTTTCAAAGCAGGGGGTGACTTTTGAGAGAAGCAGATCCCCGTTTCGGAAAAAGTTGTAACTTCCCGAAGCTACCTCAGAAAGCAGTTTGTCTGTGAGACCGCTCAGCCCACCCAATCCATTATCAATGGCGTCCATAGGTGCAAACGAAACAGGGTCGTTACCCGATAAAGCTTTTGCTTCGATAGCAGATGGAGCCAAGCTTAAGCAATATTTGAGCCTCATTGATCCGCTACCTCCTCAAGCAGTGCCTGAATTTTTGCTTCAGAAGCTTTCAGTTCAGCATCAATATCATGTAGCGAGCGAGGCGGAACATACTTGTAGAAATAGCGATTAAAGTTGATCTCATAACCAACGATCCCGACATCGCCGTCCTTTTCATCCCGAGCGCTGTGATCAATGAATGCGTCGGGAAGATGCGGAAGAACTTCCTCCTCGAAGTAGGCTTCGACATCCTGCTTGTAAGGCACGCTCTCAGTATCGTTCAGGGAGGTATCAGGGATGGCATCACCCTTAGAATCAGTAACGATATCGCCTTCAGGATCTTGCTGAAACAATGTATTGGCAAACTCAGCTCCAAGCGCCTTAGTGGCCTTACCGATCTTGCCTGTGTTCTTGAGGCGATTGACCAGTCCATGAGCCCAGTCGTACTCATGCTCTCCATGGCGATCTTCCAGGTACGAAATCCAAGCGTCCTGCTGTTCCTCTGAGAGCTTCTGGAACTGCTTTCCTTCGCGAATTCTTGCAATGGATTCGTCGTTAACGATCAGCTTGCCACGGAGCGGACGCTTGATCGCAACTTTTCGGAAGGCAAAGTCAGTAGTGTCAAAGATCTTTGATTTCTCGGATTCAGTGAAGCTGTCATACAGACGCACCACATCGTCAATCTGATCATCGGTGAGGTATCGACGCTTGGTGCCCTCTGACTTCCGCATAAGGGTCCATACATCTGACAAGTTAATCAGTTGGACCTTATTTTTTCGTTGGTCGGCTTTCTTGTTGGAGAGAATCCAGACGTAGGTTCCGATGCCGGTGTTAAAGAACATGTCGTTCGGCAGAGCAATGATTCCTTCCACATAATCCTGATCAAGCAGCCAGCGCCGAATCTCGGACTCACCAGAGCCAGCATCACCGGTAAACAAAGGCGATCCGGAAAGCACGATACCAACTCTACCACCGCCGTTCTCCGGGTCTTCCATCCGAGACACCAGGTGCATCAGAAAGAGCATGGAGCCATCACTTACACGCGGAAGCCCAGGGCCAAACCGACCGGCATAGCCCAGGTTTTTGTGCTCCTTCTCAACGACGTCTTTATCCTTATCCCATTTGATCCCAAACGGAGGATTCGCAAGGCCATAGTGGAACCGCCTATCGCTCAGTTTATCGTTAGATAGGGTGCTTCCCTGAACGATGTTTTTGCCATCCGAACCAAGAATCAGCATCGAGGTCAGCGCCATCGCGTGAGTTTTTGGATCAAGCTCCTGGCCATAGGGAACGATCTTCGCGGTAGAGCCCATCTCTTCTATCAGGTCCATTGCGTCCGTAATGAAGCCCAGTAGGCCGCACGAAGGATCGTAGACCGAGCGAATAACACCGCCTTCTGTGAAGATCTCTTCGTCGGCACTCAGAACCAATTTTGTAGTCAGGCGCACGACGTCTTTCGGGGTCATGAATTCCCCGGCCTTCTCGTTGATCGAAGCCGCAAACTTACGGATCAGATCCTCATAGGCATTCGAAAGAACACGATTCGACACGACATCCGGATGAAGGTCGATATTGGAAAAACGACTGATCATTCGATAAAGAAGCTTGGCGCGATCAAGCTCATCAATTGTGTTGTTGAACCCAAATTCTTCGAAGACCAGCCGAATGTTCGGGGAGAAATGACTGACGTATTGCTCCAGGTTTGAACGAGTGTGCGTGGAGCCGACTGTTCCTATGGTGTATTTGCTGGTGTTGTAAAAAGGCAGTTTCGAGATGTTAGGGAGGTAGATGTTAAGGTCGATGCCACTCCCTTTCTCGGACTCATACGCTTTCAGGACATCTTCTTTCGTTGGCTCCAAGACACATTCCATGCGCCTGAGTAGCAGTAACGGAATGATGATCCTGGCAAAGTCTGTGTGCCTGAAATCGCCCCACAGTTCGTTAGCCGTCTCCCATACAAATGAGGAAAGCGATGCTGCCTGAGTATTTTGTACTGGATCCATGGAGCTACCTTTAGCTTTCGATTTTTAATAATTTTCGTCAATGTAAGGTTTTAAATCTTTCGGTTAGTCGAACATGTGTTGCCGAGTGTCTATTATTTCGTTCAAACAGTGCGCCTCCGCTGTCGTCGCATTTGCAAGGTTCACTGTTGACTGAAAATTATCGCGGGACGTATCACAGCGACCGGCCGAAATAGATTGTTTTCATCTCTGACTAGGAGGTTGGACACCGACACTCGAATACGAAATCAGCTTCGGTCTGATGCATGGTCCGTTCGCGGCAGCGGTCGATCAAGCATATCTTCACTAACACCACGCAAGGCCGCGTTGTACTGCCACTTAATAAATCGCTCAATCAGTCTCTCATTCTCAAGCTTCAGACGTTCGTTTTCCTGGGCAATGCGATCCAGGCGCTGATGAGCCAAATCGAGGCTGTTTGGCCTCGCATAGTATCTTCCACCATTCGACTTCAGAGCTTTCTTGCGAAGGTTGAAAGCGTCCTTAATGCGGCTCTTACGAGACAGCGCTTGTCTGGTCGTCATTACACCCAGGTTCGTGTCACAAGCACTTACCAAGCGTTCCCAATTTAAGTCATGCTCGAAGCTATCGATCAACGTAATGATCCGATCAACATCATCGGGCTTTAAGTGTTTTGCCATGCAATCACCTACCCAATAATTTTCTCAAAGATTCCACTGGCTCAACGTCCTTCTGTGAGGTCGACAGCTGTCGAGACTCGTCTTGTGATTGCTCAGCTAAAACCCTCTTGATTGGACTAAAGCTCACATCGACGCCCATGTGAATCACTGCACCATCTTCGATTTCTGGGTTCTCAAGAATATCGATAAGCTGATTCGCACGCCCCAGTTTTGCACTGTAAAATTGAACCCAGCGGTCAGTACCCATATACCCGTTCTCAAGACCTTCAAGCGCGTTCGTCAACTGAACTTCGTTCATGCTTTTCAGTTTTTTGATGCGGTTGAGCTTTTCATCGTCGCCTTTAATACATCGGTGCTCCCTGCATGAGATACAGTCTCGATGCAGTTGACAGGGCTCCATCGAAAAATCGTGCACACAGGCTCCGTAGAGCGTGACATGGGCCACTCGATCTCCCTCGGCTTCAAGCTCCGCGAGAGTAATTGGCATATTTTTCTTTGATTTAAATATCAGCTCAGCCTTACTGTTTTCACCAACACCCAGCGCGCGCATGCGGTCGACGTACTCGTCTTCACCCATGTGATTGTAGGCTGCATTATCAGCCAGATTTGCGCGGCCCGACCAGCGCGCTATTTCCAATTCACCGGCCTGCCCTCGGTGCGCCAGCGTATTGAGGTAATGCCGAAACTGGTGCGATGAAATCCGGTAACTTTCATCCCTGTAACCCCAGCGTTCGAAAATCGACTCCCGTCTCAGTTTAGCGCGGGCGTCTGACGCTCCGATGTCATTATTGAGCCAGTTCTTTGTGAAGTTCTGAAGAGCCCAGGGCTTCACAGAATCAAACTGTGTATTGAGCTGGTTGTAAAAAAAACACAGCAAGGCACCCGAATACTTCGTGATCTTGTCAGGAGTGGTGTAAGGGAAGTGGTCGGGAAGATACAGCTTGCGACAGACTTTGTTCAGCTTTCGAAGCGTCAGCGTATAAGTGTCGGGGGCATTCGCAGCCGCAGCCTTTTTCAATGGTGGCATTCCACCCAAAGCTTCACTAAGGATGCTGACTACCTCTTCGTATGAAGGATCCCTCTCAAACTTGTCTTGAGCAGTTTTCAGGCGGGTTTTGAGCCACATCCGGAGATTTGTTCGTTTACTACCCGCCTTCGAGCTATAAGATAAGCAAAGAGCATCAGCTGCTGGCTCTGGACTCAAGATGTCATCCTGCCCAGTTTGAGGAAAACGCTCGTGGGGAGGAAACTCATCGGGATGGTCTTCCAGGAATTTAGCCAACTTGCGGGGTTCTTCTGTGATTTCCAACAGTCTGGTGATCGCCTCTTCTGTGGTATCCGCGATAACTTGAGGGATCACCTTTTTCATGAAGCCGCCGCCCTTCTTCGCATGAAAACGCAGCATCAACTCTTCTTTTTCATCGGTTTGGTTCCACTCTTTCAGCGCACAATTGGCAGGAAGCTCAAGCAGCTCGGAGATGCGCGATGGGGCACTGACCAGTATGCCAACCATTGACGTCGCGACGATGTCTCTATGAGCAGTAGGCTTCAAGGCAAAAATTTCTGCGAGCGCGTCCAAAACACGCTCGTCTGGCATCTTTTCAGCTGCTTCTGCTTTTTTACTGCGGTGGCCAGTGGATACATCACGCTTTCTCTCAATTGGATTTCGCCAAATCATGGGTCGCTCAATCATCTGTTTGTTAGTTAAAAAGTGCGCCAGACGCTCCAATTGGCCACCCACCTGATAACAAGGGCCAGGATAAATTTCTTGGGCAAAAATGGCTGCCTGGCTTAGTACATTTTCATCAACCGACTGGATAAGTGCCCGCCCTTTCAAATCCACAAGAGCCTTTTCTACAACCCTCAGAGCCATAATCTCGACAGCATTCTTCTTTGGTTGACGAGCGAGGCTGTACCGAATGTAGGCTTTTGCAAAGTCCCTAATATCAGGCTCAAGAAAATACTCATCGCTTGCCTGACTTGGGCGAGCTTTCGAAGAGCTAATGCCTGCTTTTAGAAATGTGCAGAGCCCGCACCTGCCGGTCTTCCACGGCGCCCAATTGTTGGCTTCCCAATCCAGCGGCATGTCCGGCCTATCAAACGCGGTAAGGCTCTTCGCATAATCTATAAAGACCTGTATTTGCCGCTCAGCGTTGAGCCCTTCTTTGGACTTGAATTCGAGGACAACGCTCATGTTTTCGGCCCCTTCATTTCAGCTTTTGTGTCAGCACACCTTTGGATAACGTCGGCAACAGCAAGAATGGTTCGGTCCGACTGGGCCGCAATCGTCTTATCACCTGTTACATCAAGGATTTGTTGCCGTTCATCAAGAAGGGCGTCCATCACCTCGTGATGGGGCGCATCGACCCAGGGCTGAAAACGATTGCAGGTGTAACAACCCACCGGTGCGTTAACACCGCAGAATCCGAACGATCCGCAGTTACCAACGGCTTTGGTGCCGTCTATCGTACGAATCCGACTGGTTGGGTCCTCGCCTCTGACAGCCTCTGCTTCGCCACGAACGAGCGTGCCTGCGAACGCCTGGGCCAGCGGTGCGAGCATTCCGCCGACGGCTCTGTTGATCTTCTCCGCAAACTCAGGCTGAGACTGAACATACGCGCCGGCATGTTGCAGGTCGGCATGACCAAGCTTAGCGGCGATAATAGCCGTACCACGGCCGTCGCGTGCCATGTCCGTGCCCATCGTCGAGCGAAATCGTTTTGGAGTAAGGTGAATAGGATCACCCGTACGCTCACTCATCGCCTGGATCTCATCCTCGACCCTTGTACAAGCGTCCGCTATTGAGAAGGAAGGGGCATAATGATCGATTGTTAGCTCGCTTTGATAAAACACGGGCGTCCTTTCAAACTCCGCATAGTTTGGGAATACCGGCAAATCGAACGATTTATAGCTTTCGCCAATGTCAGCGTATACGCGCTGCCGGTGAAGCGTCATAGCAACGTAAGCATCCTCAGGTATTTCATGTTCCTGAAACGTCCCGCGGAATGGCACACCACGCCCTTTTGCTTGAGGAACATTTACCAAGAACTTACCGTTTTTCTGATAAAAGTCAGAAAAGCAAAGCGAAGCGATCTGAACCGGACGTTGAGCAGTTGTTAACAGCAGATAAACCGTAAAGTAATCCTTAACATTAATCGCTCCAGCGGAAAGCGCGTTGTTCATGCAATCGAAGATTGCCCTAGATTCCAATGGCGTATATGGCCCTTCATTCGGATCATTAGTCAAAATCGCCCTAAACTTGGTGTTGCCCTCCAATTTCATGTCGGCTATCGATGCCAAAAACTCTTTTTCAACACCCCAGAAACCAATGTCGTACCAATAGCGCAAAAAGCCACGGACTCGAGACAACCTGTATTCATGCTCTCGGTTTATATTGGCTCTAATGCTTAGAAAACCCTTTTCACTCAACAAGTCTCCATCGGTGAAATTGGCATCGAAATATCGAAGATCCTTACAGACATTACTTACAGTGTATCCGGATCGAGACTTAGCATAGTGGGCTAGAACTATTCGGAAATAGGGACGAATAGCTTCGTTAAATGTTTCTGTGATCGATTCGAGCTGTATATGAAGCTTCGAGTTATTTGTTAGTCGCCAGACAGGATCAGCCGGACGATATCGATAGCCATTTTTATTTACAAACTCTGTCTGTAGAAGAGCATGCAGCTCATTTTCTTCGACCTGATATCGGAGTGCTATCGTCACTTGGCCTCTCCTGAATTCTTACCTGACAACGCTTCAAGGCGCTTTTTATTAGCGATAGACGAAAACTTTTCATTACGTCTTTCCGTGGCTTCGCGAACCATTTGCTGGACATACCTCTTGTTATACCGGCCCTGCTGGCTCCCGGTCGCGCTCCAGCCCATCATCTGGGACCGAATTTGTTCATCGGCTCTCTGCCGCTCTTCAGGCGGAAGATGCTTCAGAGTCTCATCCAAAGTGACAGAAAGAATATAATTTGCGTGATGTCGAAGCCTGTGCGGATGCATGTCAGACAAGGCCGGAATGGACTTCTTGAGGGATCGGAACACGTAGTTAACGGAGTCAACAGCCAGTGGCTGGCCAAGTGATTTGCCCTGATGGGAAACAAAAAGGATGTCGTGCTGTGAACGGGCAACTTTGTTGCAGCGTCGATGAGTCGCTACGTAATCTTCAATTTGAGCGCTTAAGTCCTCTGACAGTGGCAGGCTGCGCTCTCTAGTTTTTACGTTTGGCTGACGGACACGCGGATCGGACCTGGAATTCTGTCTTCTGCGGATCTTAAGCGTACGCGTTCTGAAGTCGATATCACTGGTCCGAATATTGCCCAGCTCCCCTCTCCTGATTCCCGTTTCATACAGCACAAGAAACATAATGGCGTTACGCACTCGAACGGCTTCGGACCGAGGCCACGGATTGTTG
>Ga0307973_1000630_pt1 | contig 18532 bp, 17 predicted proteins | sample OrgLakmetagen782_FD_201837 | JGI IMG/M metagenome (GOLD analysis project Ga0307973, IMG submission 201837) | Saline water microbial communities from Organic Lake, Antarctica - #782 | ecosystem: Environmental > Aquatic > Non-marine Saline and Alkaline > Saline | place: Antarctica: Organic Lake...
TTGCCAACAACGAGTGATCAACGTTTACGGCGTGGACTACCAGGGTATCTAATCCTGTTTGCTCCCCACGCTTTCGTGCCTGAGCGTCAGTGCCAGTTTGGTAAGCTGCCTTCGCAATGGGTGTTCTCGTTTTCTGACCATTCCTTCACTATAACTATCAGGATTGATTGCCAACTACCGAATGAATGGATGAATGGATGAATGAATGTAATTTCTAATCTCTGACCTCTGATCTCTGATCTCTGATTACTCGGATTGCCAATCCCGAAAAAAATAATCTATTTTTTTCGGGGATGCTCGAAAAAGCAAGCAATCAAAGATTGCATGTTTTTCGGCACTGCCTATTGCCCACTGCCAACTGAGTTGTTGAATGGATAAATGTAATTTCTGACCTCTGACTTCTGATCTCTGACCTCTGAGTACGCGGATTGCCAATCCCGAAAAAAATAATCTATTTTTTTTCGGGGATGCTCGAAAAAGCAAGCAATCAAAGATTGCATGTTTTTCGGCACTGCCTATTGCCAACTGCTGACTGGCATGTTGAATGATTGAATGGTTGGATGTAATTTCTGACCTCTGATCTCTGATCTCTGATTACGCGGATTGCCAACTGCCTATTGCCAATCCCGAAAAAAATAATCTATTTTTTTTCGGGGATGCTCGAAAAAGCAAGCAAACAAAGATTGCATGTTTTTCGGCACTGCCAACTGAGTGATTGAATGGTTGAATGGTTGGATGTAATTTCTGACCTCTGATCTCTGATTACGGATTGCCAACTGCCTATTGCCTATTGCCAACTGAATGGCTGAATGAATGGATGGGTGAATGAATGTACTTTCTGATCGCTGACCTCTGATCGCTGACCTCTAATTACAGGGGTTGCAACCTTTTGTTATGAGGAGGAGTATTTTTTAACAGAAAATGATGTTGCGTTGTCCTTCCCTGCTTTGTCCATGTCCTTCTTCAAATCGGCCAGCCCACAGGCGGCGCAGCTATCGGTACTGCATCCGTCGCAGGATGAGGGTTGTTTTATTTTCATGAAAACCTTTCTTAGCGCCAGGGCTGTTGCTATGGCTATGATGATATATACGGTAATTTCCTGCCACATAATTTATGATATTAATGATCCGATTTGGTATACTGCAAAGGAAGCTATCCACGCTACTGCTGTGGTATAAAAGACCAGGAAGGCAGCATACTTCCAGCTTCCCGACTCTTTTTTCACCGCCGCCACCACGGCCACACATGGGAAATAGATAAGGATAAAAATCATATACGACATCGCTATCAAGGGGGTAAATACCGGCTCTCCGGCCTGCGGCCCTGCTGTATGCCGCTGCTGGTTCAGCTTGTCTATCAGTTTCCCCGATCCTCCCTCGTTTTCCACATCGGCTTTGTAAAGCACACCCAAAGTGCCTACTACCACCTCTTTGGCGGCAACCCCCGACAAAATCCCCACCGACATCTTCCAGTCGAATCCTAACGGTTTCATCACCGGCATCACCAGGTTGCCCAGCTGCCCGATATATGATTTTTGTTGTTGTTCTGCCTGCTTTTCCCGGTTCAGCTCGTCAATACGTTGCGATATCATCTGCATTGACAGGGAGCCGATTTTATCCTGGTTAGTGGTTTCCAGGTATTTCCTATTGTATTCCAGATACGATATCTCGTCATCGAAATTCCTGGAAAGCTCCACATCGCGCGGAAAATACCCTAAAGCCCAGATAATGACAGAAGCTACCAGAATAACTCCTGCAATTTTTTTGATATACTGGTGGGCGCTGCTCCACATGTGTTTTAGCAACGACATGAGTGTTGGCATGCGGTAGGGGGGCAGTTCCATCACAAAAGGCAGGTCGGCGGCTTTAAATATGGTTTTGGTAAATAGCAGCGAGCTGCCTATAGCCAGCATTACGCCAAGCAGATACAGGCCAAACAGGATAGTGGCCTGGTAAGCGTCGAAAAATGCCGTGATAAACAAGATAAAGACCGGGAGCCTGGCGCTGCACGACATAAAGGGAAGGATAAGCATGGTGACGATCCTGTCGCGGCGGCTCTCGATAGTGCGTGTGGCAGTAATGGCGGGCACATTACATCCGAAACCCATTAGCAAAGGGATAAAGGACTTTCCGTGCAGCCCTATTTTGTGCATCACCCGGTCCATGATAAAGACGGCCCTGGCCATATATCCCGTGTCTTCCATCAAAGAGATGAAGAAATAGAGGATAACTATGTTGGGCAGGAATACAAGCACTCCGCCAACGCCCCCGATAAGGCCGTTGACGATAAGGTCTTTGAGCATGCCGTCGGTCATGTTTTGGCTGACAAACGATCCTAAAGCGTCTACTCCTGTTTCTATCCATTCCATAGGATAGGCGCCCAGGGTAAAAGTAGCCCAGAAGGTTAACCACATAAAAGCCGCAAAAATGGGGATGCCCCAGAACTTGTTGGTAATGAACAGGTCGATGATCTCGCTTTTTCTGATGCGTTGTATTTTATTATGCACATAGGTTTGTTGCAGCGCCCCGGAGATGAAGGCATATTTGGCATCAGTAATCATTGTCTCACAATCGCAGTCTTCGTCGAGGGTTTTCAGGAGCCGTCCGGTGTGATAATCTCTGAGACCGAGGATTTCTTCTCCCCGGCTCATGGTGCTTATCCGGGCCTCCGCATCGGGATCCCTTTCAATAGCTTTAAGGCTTAAAAAACGGGGGGCCAGCAACTGTTCTTCTTCTGACTCCTGCTTTTCCTGCTCTATGTCGTGCTCCAGGGCATCTATCGCTTTTTCCAGCTCTTTCCCGTAGTTGATATGGATGTGCCTGACGGTGTCGTCTTTATCGTTATAAACATCCACTACTTTTCTGAAGAGGTCATCAATGCCGGTGTTTTTGCTGCCTACGGTGGGAACAAAAGGGATGCCCAGCATCTTGCCCAGCATTTCATAATCAAGCTGGTCACCGTTTTTTTGCAACTCATCATACATATTTAGCGCCGCCACCACTTTAATATCCATGTCTATCAGTTGGGTGGTAAGGTACATGTTTCGCTCCAGGTTGCTGGCGTCGAGGATATTGACTACAATATCGGGTTGATGATCCAGGATATATTCCCTGACGAAGAGCTCTTCAGGAGAATATGCTGTTATGGAGTAGGTTCCGGGCAGGTCGATTATTTTCAGGCGATACCCGTTATATTTTACGGTGGTTTTTTTGGCGTCTACGGTCACGCCGCTATAGTTTCCCACGCGTTCCGATAAACCGCTGATATGGTTGAAGATGGTTGTTTTTCCGGAGTTGGGGTTGCCCACTAAAGCAATATTTATCTCTTTTTCGCCGGACTTTTTCGCTATCGTTTTCAGGCTGTTATCCGTTAAAGTGCCCTGGAAGGTGTTGCCGTTGCCGTTTTCCGGCGCTTCACGCGATACTTCTATAAGCCGGGCTTCGTTGTTGCGCAGCGAGACGAAGTAATCTAAAATTTTGTACTCCACAGGATCTCTCAGGGGCGCTTTTTTTACAACCTCTACTTCCTTACCTATCACAAAACCCATTTCTATGATGCGCTTGCGGAAGCTGCCGTGACCCCTTACTTTTGTTATAATGCCCTTTTCACCCTGGGTAAGGTCATATAATGTCATCCCCTGCTCCTTTATTCCTGTTTCGAGAACAAAAGTATTTTATTGTCATGAATTATTTATCCCCATTTTTAGGGATATTCTACTTTTTATGGCTATCAGGCGGGTTCCGCATAAAGAGGTATTATACCTTCATGCAAAATATGATAGTCAGAATTTTCGTGGAAAACCTGTTCAGGGCACAACCTCTGAACACTGCCGCCCTTATTTTCTGCTGCCGTTGCCCGACAGCAGGACCGAGGCGGTGATTTATGCCAATTGAATTTTTTAGTGAGCTTCAGCGAAACAAAGAAATTTCATAGAGGTCAGCAGTTAACTACATATGGTAGTATTCATTAAAATCAAGGGATATCTGGAATTATTCAACGCCAAAATGTTCATTTGTCAGCGCTGTGTTTTAGTACGAGATTTCGTTTAGACATTGTGGGGATGAAGCCATTAGATTCCTCCTCCCTCCATTGCGCTAAAATTTGTGTAAGAATTCTTACCGTCTACTTGCGCAATTTCGGTCATCGGAATGACTGTTTGTCTATGCGTTATGAGAGAAAAAGGGCGCGCCGACTCATATGAAATATAACAAGGTGTCGGCGCGCCCTTTTTCTTTGTACACCCCAAAAACAACGTCATGCTGACCGGAGATGCAAAGTGAAACGGAGCATCGAAGGGAAGCATCTAATTTCCGGAAATCAATCAAGATCATTGAATATGCAGTTATCTAATGACCTCAAAAGCATTTATATCGTTTGCTGTTTAGGGTGCTTTTTCATGGTATAAAAATATGAATTATATTGTATGCAACCAAATTTGGTAAAGGTTTAAATTTTTCTCTGCTATCCGGCGCTTTTTTAATAACTGTCCTCAATGGCTAGATGCTTCCCGGTTTATTACATGACTCAAAGATAGAAGGAATTGCGTAATTTTTAATAATTGCCAGACTATCAAAATATCTCTGATTGCTTGTGGCCAAAGTTTTTGTTTTTTTAGGTACAAAGGGTGTCATCAGAAATTAGCTCCGGAAAAGAAGGGCGCTGTTTGCTCTGGTTGGTCCACTGTTCCCAAAAAACAGTTTGCGGGTTGTGCAGCAGCCTGATGCGATCTGAGGAACAAAAAAAAACGCCCCGTCTCCGGAGCGTTTTATGGTTATCTATCCCAAATAAGTTTTTAGTATCTTACTTCGGGAGGTGTGTTTCAGCCTTCTGATAGCTTTCTCTTTGATTTGCCGGACACGCTCGCGTGTAAGGTCGAATTTTTCACCTATCTCTTCGAGGGTCATCGGATGCCCGCCGTTAAGTCCGAAATAGAGGCGCACCACATCGGCTTCACGCTGTGTAAGGGTGCTTATGGCCCTGTCTATCTCTTTGCGCAGCGATTCATACATCAACTCTGTCTCCGGGGTGATAGAGTCTTCGCTCTTCATCACGTCATACATGTTGTTGTCTTCATCTTCTTTAAGCGGGGCGTCCATAGATACATGGCGTCCGCTGTTACGCATCGACTCTTTTACTTCGTTGTTGGTTACCTCCAGCAGCTCGGCAATCTCGTCGTGATTTGGCGCGCGCTCGTGTTTCTGCTCCAGCTTGGCATAAGCTTTATTGATTTTGTTGATGGAGCCGATCTTGTTAAGCGGCAGGCGCACAATACGCGATTGTTCTGCAAGCGCCTGCAAAATAGACTGCCGTATCCACCATACCGCGTAGGAGATAAACTTAAACCCCCTGGTTTCGTCGAATCGCTGTGCGGCCTTAATGAGCCCGAGGTTGCCTTCGTTGATAAGGTCAGGAAGGCTTAGTCCCTGGTTCTGATACTGTTTCGACACCGACACAACAAAGCGAAGGTTTGCTTTGGTCAACTTTTCCAGTGCACTTTTGTCGCCCTGTTTAATGCGGCGGGCTAAATCCACCTCCTCTTCTGCGGTTAACAAGTCTACCTTACCGATTTCCTGTAAATATTTATCCAGAGAAGCGGTTTCTCTGTTAGTAACTTGTTTAGTAATCTTTAACTGCCTCATATTCCCCCTTAAGATATCACAAAAATATAACTACGCTTTTTTTCTTCTTTAGTTACGATTTCTTCCTCTGTCGTTTTGCTCTTCCTTGTCGGGTTTTGGAATCAACACTTTTCTGGAGAGCTTAAGTTTTCCTGTTTTATCATCGACAGCAATAAGTTTTACTTTCACCTGGTCTCCCGGATTAAGTACCGAAGTCACATCTTTGATGTGTTTCCAGTCTATCTCTGAGATGTGTAGCAGTCCTTCTTTGCCCGGCATAATTTCCACAAATGCTCCGAAGTTGGTGACATTGGTGACTTTTCCCATATATGTTTCGCCAACCTCAGGTACGGCAATAATGCTGCGGATACGTTCTTTAGCAGCATCTATAGACTCTTTATCAGGCGACACAATTTCGATGTGGCCATGTTCGCCCACCTCTTCAATCACTACTGTTGTGTTGGTGGTCTTTTGGATGTCCTGGATAATCTTTCCTCCGGGTCCGATGATAGCGCCAATAAATTCTTTATCGATCACCATTTTTTCAATGCGCGGCACATGCGGTTTAAATTCCGCGCGTGGCTCTGCAAAGGTCTCTTCCATCTTATCGAGGATATGCAGGCGTCCTGCTTTGGCTTGGTCCAGTGCTTCTTTCATCACCTGAAACGAAAGGCCTTCAACTTTAATGTCCATCTGGCAGGCTGTCACCCCATCGCGGGTACCTGTTACCTTAAAGTCCATATCACCCAGGTGGTCTTCATCTCCCAGGATGTCCGATAACACGGCATATTTGTCACTTTCGTCATCAGAAATCAGTCCCATCGCGATTCCGGAAACAGGTTTTTTAATTTTTATTCCGGCGTCCATCAATGCTAATGTTCCTGCACACACGGTGGCCATAGAGGAAGAGCCGTTAGATTCGAGAATGTCAGAAACGATACGTATGGTGTATGGATTATCCTCCCTGGCAGGCATCACAGGATAAAGCGCCCTGAGTGCCAGGTTACCATGTCCCACTTCGCGGCGGCTTGTTCCCCTGAGGAATTTTGCCTCACCGGTAGAATAGGGCGGGAAATTATAGTGTAATAAAAAGTTGTTTTTGCCTTCAAATACGGCGCCATCTATGATTTGCTCATCCAGCTTGGAGCCGAGCGTTACGGTAGATAGCGATTGTGTTTCGCCGCGGGTGAAGATAGCAGAGCCATGTGCCGAGGGAAGGTAATCCACCTCGGACCAGATAGGCCTGATTTCATCCAGCTTACGACCGTCGAGTCGCGTGCGTTCGTCGAGGATCATGCGGCGCACAGCTTTCTTCTCCACATCGTGAAAATATTTTTTTGCAAGACCCTTGTATTCCTCGGCATCCTCTTCATTTTCAAAGTGTTGTTCCATAAACTCGTCAAACACAGCGCTAAATGCATCGCTCCGCGCATGCTTGTCGCGAATCTGCTGAAAAGCTACTTTATAGCAGGGTTCATAAGCATATTCTTCCACAGCTTTGCGCAACTCTTCGTCGTTGACTTCGTGGTCGTATTCGCGCTTGGGTTGCGCTTTTTCAACACCTGCAGCCAGTTCCAGCTGTGCTTTGCATTGTTCCTTAATGGCTTCATGAGCTTTGCCTATCGCCTCAATCATGGTCTCTTCAGGCATCTCGTCCATTTCACCTTCCACCATCATAATGTTGTCTTTGTCTCCGGCAACAATAAGGTCTAAAACCGCCCTGTCTATTTCTTCAAGACCGGGGTTGACCATAAACTCATCATCAACCAGAGCTATGCGCACTTCGGAAATAGGCCCATGGAAGGGGATATCCGATACGGTGAGTGCCGATGAGGCCGCAAGCGCTGCCAATGCATCGGGGGAGTCGTTTTTACCTAAGGAGATAAGATACACCAAGACCTGCGTTTCAGCATGATAATCATCAGGGAAGAGAGGACGCAGTGCCCGGTCTATAAGGCGGGATATCAGTATTTCGTGCTCCGAGGGACGCGCTTCTCTTTTGAAGAAGCCTCCCGGGAAACGCCCTGCGGCGGCATAATTTTCTCTGTAATCAACGGTTAAAGGAAGGAAGTCAACGTCTTGGTTAGCTTCTTTTCTGGAGACTGCCGTAGCCAGTAACATGGTGTCACCCATCTTAACAACTACTGATCCGTCTGCTTGTTTGGCAAGTTTGCCGGTTTCTAGCTCTATCTGGCGTCCGTCGGGAAGCGTGAAAGCTTGTTTAATTCCAATTTGTGACATAAATAATTCTTTAAAATATCTTGTGTAATAACAATGTATAATACAGAAAAAAGGCAATATCCGCATTGCCTTTTATTCCTGTATGTGTGAAGCTTTACTTACGTATACCTAACTCTTTGATGATAGTACGGTACCGTTCAATATCGTTCTTTTTCAGATAATCCAAAAGACGCCTTCTTTTACCCACCATATTCACTAATGATCTGCGGGTGGCTAAATCTTTCTTGTTTTGTTTCAGGTGAGTGGTGAGGTGTTTGATGCGATGGGTAAACAACGCAACCTGTCCTTCTGGGTTGCCGGTATTTGTTTCCGACTCTCCATACTTTTTAAAAAAATCCTTTTTAACTTCTGGCGTTAAGTACATATTCTCTTCGTATTATATGATTTGCTACTTAAATTTTTGGGCTGCAAAATTATTAATAATTTTCATCATCACCAAAAATTATTTTCCTTCCTGCTTACCAGCTGCAAAGATAAAGGAAATATCGTTATTCACGTTTCACATTAACATACATTTTTTTATTTATAAAAGGTACTCAGGATCCTGTATAGTTGTTTTCTTGACCAAGACAATTGGTTGGACTCTTCAGGCGCATCAAAGGTAACTATAGACTGGTGGTAAAGGATTTTTTTTGATTTGGTTCCAAATAGGTTCCCGGAGAGGTGTGTCTGGAAGCATCAAAGAGATAAAGGGTGTATCAAGGTGAAAATACCGGCTGATGGCAATGCCTGCGATAAGTACATTAAGCAGATTACGCTGGCGCATAAGCTTACGGTGTATGCTATGAAGACCAAGCGAACCACCGACCAGCAATTCATCGAAAAGCTGCGCAATATGCCGGCTGCCTTCGAAGATGCTTACTTCACTGAGGAAGACAAAGAGCGTATGGAGTATCACCACGACAAAGAATAATGCGGTAAAGCTCTAAAAAACGTAAATCGCCAACCTGTTGCAGGCTGGCGATTTTTTATTCTGTAATTCAGGGTTTCAAATATTCCTGAATAGCCTTTACATAGCCTTCAAAGGCTTCCAACCCTTGCTTGGTGATGTGGCAGGTTGTTTGCGGCTTTTTGCCTTTAAATTGCTTTTTAACTGCTATATATCCGGCTTCTGACAGCTTGTCGAGCTGCACGCTCAGGTTGCCCGCCGTGGCGTTGGTGCTGGCTTTGATTTCGGTGAAATTCGCCTTTCCCTCCTTAACCAAAAGAGATACAATGGCCAGCCTTAGTTCGTTATGCAGCAAAGGATCGAGTTTCTTAAGCATAGCTCTTTTTTGATTTGTTTCTTAAAATGTATCCGGGTATCAAGTCGGCGGCTACAATACCCAGAATGACAAACAGCGGGTGATACGTATAAGCGATGAAGATAGCTGCAATGCCGACTAAGTTGCAGACGATGCCGCCCCATATCAGCGGTTTGAATTTCAGCGCCGCACCGGAGGCCACCGTAGCCAGCGCCAGGATAATTAAAATGTGGGGTACCGGACTGCTCTGCAATACCGGACTGAACAGAAATCCGACAATCAGCATGTTGGCGCCGGCGGTAATCCAGATAGCCGACATGATGTTGGATGTGTAATTGGGGCTTCCCTCATTGCGATGCTTCCGGGCTTCATGAATGGCTGTATAAATGGCTCCCGGAATGGCAAGGAAGTAAGGGTAGTAGCTGATATCGGCATATTCGGTTTGTAAAAGCACAAACTGACCCAAGGCACACAAGGATATCAGCCAGCCCCAGAACAGGTAAATAAAGCCGTTTTCACTCATCCGGGCCTTTGCCCCGGAGATCACGTCGTTGATAACTTCGAAACTCTCTTTTGGTGTTAAATCGTTGTTTTGCATAGTGACATTAATTTTAATTTGTTTCTGCAAATATAAAGTAGTTTATAAAATAAACTACTTTATTAACAAATATTTTATGAAAAGATATACAGAAAAGAAAATCACCGTATGTTCCGCCTGATGATGTTTCAGGATTACTAAAAAGTTGACGGCGACGGCGGGAGCTGCCCGGTGCTCTGCTCTTGCAAGCTTTCAGCCTGCTATGCCTGTAAAGCCTGTAAAGCCTGAATTCCATAACAAATTTGGCTGAAAGCCAGGATAAAAGGATCACCGGCTTCCAGCCGGTAAAATAAGGAGAGTTCTGCCTCTATGGGCGGACCACATTTCACGCGTAGCTTTTGTTGCAATATCCTGTTCAGGCTTGTTCTTTTGGTACTTTTTGGACAAGCCAAAAGTACATTATAAGAAAAGCAAGGCCTCATCAGGTTCCGCCTGACGATGATTCAGGATTACTAAAAAGCACACTTCGACGGCGGACGGGAAAGATACAGCACACCAAACCCCGGCCTAAAGGCACGGGGCTAAGGATATTTACGCTGGGAACACTCAAAAAATCAATAGGCAAAGTGTAATCATTTTGCCCTTACAGGTATTCAACCTGCTATGCCTGTGAATCCAGATATTCAGGCAGAGGACTACCTGTCAATATTATAATTCAACCTAAAGATTGAGGGCTCCGATGCTCAAAAGACCCGGCTGGAAGCCGGGGATCCATGATAAATATTGCTCTTTCCCCTACAGGAGATTAACCTCCCTCTCCCTGGGGATAAATGCCGATAATTGTTGGTCTTTTACTAAAGCAGAAGCAGCTCTGAAAGGTGTCTACCTGTAAAGCCAAAACTCCCTCTCCCTGGGGATGCCAGTCCCGACTTATTCAGGAAGGGTTGGGGTGAGCGGATCAGGAAGCAAAGACAGGAAAGCCACCGTGGTTTGCTCTTGCAGGCCTTCAGGCTGCTATGCCTGTGAAAGTGGCAATATTGGCCGCAGAAGAGCTATTACCTTGAAAAGCATCAAAAAAAATATAAAAATGCTTATCATGGTAAGCAAAAAATATGTATATTTGCTTATTAAAATAAGCATAAAATGGATTATCTAAAAGAAAAGTTCAGAAAAAAGGTGTCCCGGACTTCATTATCCTTCATCAGGAGTATTATAAATGATATTGAATGGGAATCGCGGTTGACAGGGATTAAAGGTGCACGCGGTGTAGGGAAAACAACGCTTATTCTCCAATACATTAAAAAATATCATCAGCGCGATGATTCTGTTTTGTATGTTAGTTTAGATGACATTTGGTTTTCTGATCACAGGCTGACCGAGCTCACCGATGATTTTGTAAAAAAAGGCGGACAATTTCTTTTTCTTGACGAAGTGCATAAATATCCGGATTGGTCGATTGAGATAAAGAACATTTATGATGATTATCCGGAGCTACACATTGTGTTTACGGCTTCCTCCATGCTTGAGATACTCGATGCCAGGGCAGACCTTAGCCGAAGGGCGATTGTATATAAAATGCAGGGGCTTTCTTTTCGCGAATATCTGAATTTCACACAGCGTTTGGACTTGAAGCGCTATTCCTTAGAAGATATTATTGCGAATCAGTATTCTATTGAAGAAGAGATATTGCAGCAGATGAAACCGCTCAGGTTTTTCCAAAATTACCTGGAAAAAGGCTATTATCCCTTTTTTAAAGAATCCACCTCTTTATACTATGCTCGTATTGAAGAGATTATTAATATGATTACAGAAGTTGAATTGCCTCTGCTGCGAGGCGTAGATATTTCATTTTCGCAAAAACTAAAAAAACTCTTGCTGATGATTTCAGAAAGCGCTCCTTTTATCCCCAATATTTCTAAACTCAGCGAAAGGATAGGTATCAACAGGAATACGCTTATCAGCTACTTACATTTTTTGCAGGAAGCCGATCTAACTAAAAATATTTATAAAGATGCTTCAGGAATCAGCCGGATGCAAAAGCCGGATAAAATCTTTTTAGAAAACACAAACCTTGCTCATGCAATAAACCCTTTTAGTCCTGATATGGGGAATATAAGAGAAACATTTTTTCTGAACCAGTTGCAATACGATCATAAAATTTCATATCCCGATAAAGGCGATTTTGTTATTGATGATGAATGGCTGTTTGAAATAGGAGGCCAAACCAAAGGACTAAAGCAACTTGCCGGTTGGAAAAAGGAGAAAGCCTTTGCTGCGGTGGATGATATTGAATATGGGTATGACCGGCGAATTCCGCTTTGGCTGTTTGGGTTTTTGTATTGATTTTAATTGATGATTTACACAACAAATTTGGCGTGAAACCGGAATAAAAGGATCACCGGCTTCCAGCCGGTAAAATATCGCTCTTTTCCCTATAGGATAATAAACTCCCTCTCCTTGGGGATGAATGCCGATAGCTATCGGCAGGGGTGAGGGGATTACGAAGCAGAGACAGGAAACACCTCCGTGCTTTGCTCTTGCAGGCTGATATGCCTGTGAAATTTGTAATGACCAATGGAGAACAACCTGACAGCGCTAAGAATCAACCTAAAGTTTGAGGGCTCCGATGCTCAAGAGACCCGGCTGGAAGCCGGGGATCCATGATTCAAATTAACCTCACAAGGACAAACCTGCTACAGATCAGATTGTTTCCTTATCCGCTAAATTAAAAACTCCACTTGATTCTCAGAAAATAAAGCTGCCCGATGTTCCCAAATTCAGTGCCGGCATCTCCTGAAAATAGTTGTCCGGTTATCATGGCTGCCACGTTTTGGCTGAGGGAGTAGGTCACTGTAGGGCTGACGAAGTAGGATTTATCATGGGGGTTGGCAATAAGAGATACATCCGCATTAAAAAGTGGCGTAACCGGGTAGCTGGCTTGAGCAAACAAAGAGGTTTTTGCCGGCGTGAGCGTTTTTACAGATAAGTCCTGGTTTTGCAACAGCAACCCTCCTCGGGATGCATCTTCCGTGGTTCCTTTACTGTTGTATAGCAGTCCGGCATGCAGGTAAAAGCTGCTGCGAAACATGTAATCGGCAGATATTGAAGCTACAAGCTGCCCTGTAGTGTCAGCGAAATTTTCATTATCTCTAAAATAAGTGGCCTCGCCGCGAAATCCGGCATTGCCGATGTTACCGCTCCATCCTCCGCCCACAACGAGGTCTTCATTGATGTATCCACCCAGAATCTGGAAGTCGTAGCCCCACTTGTTCAGTTTGTACATCCCGGCAAGGGCGCTGGCTTGCAGGCTGTCGCCGGGCCGGTAGACCAACTGTGCCGAAGAGGCTACACCGGTATAGTATTGCAGCTTTACAGCATCAGTGCCCGGCCGCTCTTCGTAATCAAAATCAAAATAATTAAACGTGTTAAAAATATCATTGGGATTCCACACCATATTGATGCCCCAGTTGATGCGCTGCCTCCCGATGCGCGCCTGGAAATCTCCTTTTACATACTCCGCATAAAAACGGTCAATCATGGTGTGGAGGGCATATCCGTTTCCGCTGGCGACGGTTTTGGAGAGGTCCAGGAATCCGGGGTCTTCGTCCAGCATCTCACCGTAGTCCGGAAAAAGCCTGACGATTTCCCCGTACATAAAGCGGTTGCGGGCTTCCAGAGCCACGGTGAGCCCGGGAGTGGCGTAGTAGCGAAAGTTCAGCCGGTTGTGAATCAGGTTGTCCGAAAAAATATCTTGCTGAAGCATTGTATTTTTTTCGGGAGCATAGACGGTTTGCATGCTTTTGATATAACCGTTTAAACTGATTTTGTCGTCCTGACTAAAAGCATTTGCAGTCAGCAGCAATATGATCCAGACGATTCCGGTGATGGTTTTTGTCTTTATCTGCATAGCGGTGTTGGTTTATTGTGGTACTTCGTCGCTTTTCACTTTGCCGTCTTCCACCGTTATCACGCGGCGGGCTTTTTTAACCACGCGCTGGTCGTGTGTGGAAAAGATAAACGTGATGTTTTCCTCGCGGTTAAGCTTTTCCATAATGTCGAGCAACGTTTCCGTTGACTTGGAGTCGAGGTTGGCTGTGGGTTCATCGGCCAGTATAAACCGCGGCTTGGAGGCCAGTGCGCGGGCTACGGCCACACGCTGCTGCTGCCCGCCTGATAGTTTGTTGGGGCGGTTGTGCATCCGTTCTTCAAGACCCACGGCTTTCAGAAGCTGTTTAGTGCGCTCATGGCGTTTAGGTTTGGGCCACTTCTGAAGCTGCATGATAAACTCTACGTTTTCGAACGCCGTCATTACCGGAATCAGGTTGTAAGATTGGAATACAAACCCGATGTTGTTCAGGCGGAATTTGATCCGATCTGATGAAGAAAGCGTGGACAGGTCTTCATTGTTGATGATGACTTGGCCGTGTGTGGGATCGTCGAGTCCGCCCAGGATATTCAGCAACGTGGTTTTGCCTGACCCGGAAGGGCCTACAATAGCCGCAAATTCGCCTTCCTGAAACTCCAGGTTGATGCCGTTGACCGCATGTACGGGAACAGAAGTGGAGTTGTATATTTTTTCGAGATTTTTGATTTCTATTACTTTCATGGTTTTTAGTTTTTTATTCGGTTCTGATGCTTTCTGCAGGGTTTAATTTTAATGCTTTTATTGAGGGATAAATGGATGACAGGATTCCGGTGATAATCACCAGGATTGTGATGTTCAGCAATGTATTGATGTCGATATCAGGATAAATATGCGAAGACCATCCCAAAGCCTGAAATCCTTCGGCATACATCGACAGATCGAATCCGGTTTTGGCGGTGAGTTTTACGGCCAAATAACCTACAATTACGCCGGTAAATCCGCCCGTGAGCGAAAGAAAAACCGATTCCGTCATAATCATAAAAAACACCCGAATCCGCGTCATACCGATAGCCATGAGCATGCCGAGCTCTTTTACGCGTTCCAGCACGGCCATCAGCATGGTGTTGATAATCCCAAAACACAGCGCCAGCAGAATGATGATGATAATGACGTACATGTATTGGTCCATCGCTTCATTCAGATAGGTCAGCTCCGGGCTCAGGTCTTTCCAGTCGGAGACTTCCGCTTCAGGAAACATTTCCTGAATTTTGGATTTGGTTTGGCTTAGGGCTTCATTTTCATCCAGGTAGATGGCTATTTTGTGGCCTCCGCCTTGCGGCAGTCCGCTGGGTTGCTGTAAGTCCTGGTATCGTGCATACACATTCATCCCATCGAAATTATGGTTGGCGGTTTTATAGATACCGGTTACGCGGAAGCCAGCACTTGTCGGGACACCCTGTGCATTTGTAAAGTTTATCACGATGCGTGACCGCAACTGCACGTTGAGCTTCTCAGCCAACTTCTGTCCCAGCACCAAAGGCTTTACTCTTTTGGGTGTATCCTTGAAATAGGTTCCATCAATTATCTGCTCATGAATATCGGTAACCTCTTTTTCGCTGGCCGGCACAATGGCGTTTAGTTTTACCCCGGAGCCTTTCCCGGCAGAGCTGATCATGCCGTTGATGACAATACGGTTACTGACACCCTGCACATGAGGTAGTTTACGGATTTTTGTCAGTTTCTCTGCTGCCTCCGGAAGATAAAGTTTCAGTTTATCCTGCTTGCGGTATTCGGGGCGGTGAATCTGGATATGCGATACCTCAGACTTGATGGCGGTTTCGATGCGCTGGTCCGACATGCCTTTCATAAAGGATGTAGAGAAAACGCCGGCAAAAATCCCCAGCGTAATCGCCGAAATGATGACCAGGCTGCGCATCCTGTTGCGCCATATATTTCTCCATGCTACTGCTATAATCATAATTTCTTGTTTTTAAGCGCGTAATGCATTGATTTCTTTCATGGTAAATATTTTTGTTACCGGATAGATTGCCACCACAACAGTGAGGATAAATACGATGATGGCTTGCAGGTAAAAGATACGCGGCTCGGAGGAGAAAAACATAAAAGGCTCCCAGCCGTAGCTCTCCATCACCTCTGCTGTCTGTCCTTCCAGCGGGATGGGGTTGTTGACGTAATATCCCACGATGGGGATGCTTCCGAGGATACCGGTTACTGCGCCCAAAACCCCGATGAAGAAAGTTTCTATGACGATCACTGTGGCCAGCTTCAGCCGCTTCATCCCCACGGCCATCATTACACCAAGCTCGCGGCGCCGTTCGGCAATCATCATCATAATGGTTCCCAATATCCCGAAAAGGATAATCATGTAGAGGATAGCCATAAAAATGTATCCCCCGGCGCGGTCGCTTTCGATTTGTTGTACTAGAGCCGGCATCATCTCTTTCCAGTTCATGGTGGTATAATCCTCCGGCAGCAGGCTGCCGATTTGATTTTGCACTTCCGCGAGTTTGTCATTGTCGGTTATCATCACCGATACAGACGTGAGCATATCCGGGGCATTGTAGAATTGCTGACAGGTTTCCAGCGCCATGTACACCATCGTTTTATTTAGCTCCTGCGACGGAAAATCAACAATGCCCTTTACCGGGAATAAACCGGCAGCCGTGGCATAGCGGTATCCCTGTCCGGTGAGTGTGATGGTGTCGCCAACGCCCAGCTCCAGATTTTCGGCCAGCAAAGAGCCGATAACGACACCCGCATCGCCTTTTTCGAGATAACGTCCCTGGTCGATGTTGCTGGTGATGTTGGTCACTTCTTTTTCCATATCCGGGTTGATGCCGGTTACCTGTGCCACTTTTGTAGCGCTTCCGCGCGAAGCGAGGGCAAAGTACTCAAGCCGCGGCGTGATGTTTTTCACCATCGCGTTTTGCTGAATACGCTGAAAAAGCGCTTCATCATAGGTGATGTGGTTCTCAAGCGTTTTTTCTTCCCAGTAGTCCTGGTGTTGTATCTGGAGGTAGCCAGTGTAGAAGCGGACGCTGTTTTTCACGTTGCTGTCATAAGAGCCCTCCTGCATGGAGCTCATCACGGTAGAAAAAATAACCCCGAAAAAGACCGATGCCGCTGTGATAAGCGTCCGGCGCTTGTTTCTCCAGAGGTTTCTCCATGCGATAATAATGATGGTTTTCATGGTTGTATTTATTTTTGTTCACCGAAACTAATCTATACGGATTAATGCAGCCTTTTCATGCGTTGCTGCGAGAAAAAAGAAGGCTGTATATCGATGTCAAAATCCATCTCTACGTATTCCAGGATGGTTTTGTGTCCGGACTTATCAGCCGGTTCTATCGTTAAAGTAGCCGGGAGTTTCCGGTCGTATAGTGTTTTAATGTTGGAGCCGGTCATGGTTTGTACCAAATCACCAAACTCATCATAATATTCTGCTTTAAGCTGGTAGTAATCATCCTTCGATATCCACAAAAGGATCTTATCCCAAACCACTACAGCCTCAGGTTTTGGCGTCAGTTTAATTTTGTGGCATTCATATCCCTGAAGGGATTCTGTGCTGAGTAGCTCTTTTTCGTAGTCGCGCACAATCGACGACTCTTGCATCAGGTCGTCGTTGGTGAAGTCTGAGCCCATCCACGATTGCATCATCATGCTGGGCGGCAGCTTAACCATGCGCTCAATAGAGGGGAGCCATTGCCACATTTCGTTTTCGCGCTTCAGGAAGGCCTGGCCTTGTTCCTTGGCTGGTGCGGTGATGTATAACATAAAATATTCCGTACCTAAAGACCAGCTTTTCATTTCGATAGTGCGCTCCCATTTCGGGCGTACAATACTCATGCGCATCAAACCCTTGCTGGACTCGCCGCGGAATTTTTCATCGGCTTTTTTTACGATTGCTTCGGCGTCAGCCTCCTGCGCTACTGCATGATTTGCAGGCAACAAGAGCTGCATGACCAGAAGAAAACTTAAGCTTAAATATGCTGTTTTCATGGCTTTTTGTTTTTTGATTTAATTCTGCAATTTAGATACATTCTGCTGATATTTATTTTTTGTCTTTAGGAGCAATTCCATAAAGGTAAAAATTTACGATTTCCATAATTATTTCCTGCGGCGTGTTATAAAGGACTTTAAATATTCATCATTCATCAGATCAATACTTTTTTGCGACATGTACAGAAAGAATTCCGGCTTCATATCTTTTCTGAACCACCCCTTCTGTTGAGCTATTCTGATATCTTCGATAACTTCTTTGAGAAAGGTCTGTGTTTTTTCTTCGATATATTGTTTGAGTCCCAGATCCTCGTTGTTGTAAAAGTCGCTGACAAACTCATTGCTGATTTCGTTAGTGCCTTCCAGTTTGAGACGCAGCATATTTTCCAGCTTTTCCGACGGGGACGTGTCGCTGTAAAGTACTGCTTTAAAATCATGCATTCCCTTTTCTGCCACAGCGTCAAATACGGCTTTTGCCAGCTCCAGCTTATTAGAGAAGTAACGGTAAAAAGTCATTTTGCTGGTTTCTGCCTCCCGGCAAATCTCTTCTACTGTGACGCGGCGGTATCCATGCTTCCAGAATAGCTGTCGTGCCGTCTCAAGAATCTCCTTATATTTTTTACTTCTTTGCCTGGCCATAGAAAAACTTTACGAATTTAGCGCAAATATACGATAATGTTTATAATGTACAATATACGTAACATTAATTTATAATTATTCTATCTTTTTTAATAAAGTTTCGCATTTCTCTTACAATAATCGATATTAATCAGTTATTTAAAGATTGTCTTTGCAAATGATTCTTTAGAGGTCACTATTTAGCTACATATTAATTGAGCGTGAGTAATATTTTTAGTGGTAACCATTCTCCTTATTAAATTGTTAAAAATAGTTTCCTTGCTTTGAGAACGATTAATGCGATAGGAAAACTCATTAAAATACCGGTCTATATTCTTTACACTTACCCAGGAATAAGTGGTTCTTAACCAAGATTTTACTTGGTGAA